>SDBV01000216.1_pt1 | contig 77932 bp, 68 predicted proteins | sample 2277081 | NCBI WGS metagenome assembly SDBV01 (sample SAMN10402039, study PRJNA504765) | marine sediment metagenome | isolation source: marine sediment core GS10_PC15, 223 cmbsf | place: Arctic Ocean: Southern Knipovich Ridge | collected 2010
AAATATTAGCCATCAACTGGTAACGAAGGTTTTTACTTCGAATCTGAGTATATAAATCATATTGAGTAGATTCCGCAATTTTATCACCTCTCTTTGCCTTTGCCAGCTGCTTATCAATAGACCACTTTTTAAAATTAAATCCAATATTGAATTTAACGCTATCACTTCTTGAAAATTCAACATCGGCTATAGTCCTGTTTGAGCCTCCCAAAAACAATGATAACCGACTATATGGTGATCGTGTATTATAATATCTGAAATCCTCCGGTTTCTTAAAAAACCACTGAAAACTATTAAACCCGGGATCTGCTCCAATATTGTCAGGCAAATCATAAAACAGGTATCGATTTGGGGTTCCCTCGGTACCAAGATTCTCCAAATAAAAATTTGATTGCTCGGGTTTGCTCTTTTTATAGGTGCTGGAAATAGTGGTATCTAAATATTGAAACTCTGGATTATTGAACCTTAAATCTGACTCTAAAAGAAAACGGGTTGATAATGGCCCAAAGGTAACCTTTGTTGTATCATCCAAAATTTGTCCGTAGCTATTTTGCCAGGACCATAGAACGACCAGAAAGATTACTGTTATAATTTTCCGAAAAAACACACGCAAAACTAATGAAGCAGGATGATTTTAAAATGATTTAATTCGCTGAAGAATGAATTTATCAAATTCCGCGCCATCTTTTAAGAAACTTACTCTGATGGGTACATAAAAAATGGGTATTTTTTTCAGCAATCCTTTTGTGTCAGATACCTTTAATCGCATGGCGTCTTTTTCAGTTGTCAGAATGGCAAGGCCATCACTTTTGTGTTGAAGAAATCGATTATAAATCTTTCCAATATCTTTATCGGAACATACATGATGATCAGGAAAAACCAAATGTTCAATAAGGTTCCAATTCGCTTGCACATATTCTTCCAATGATGTAGGGTTAGCAATTCCTGTTAATAAAATCACATCCGGATACAGGGCCTTATGTTCTTTTTCGTTTTCAAAGATTAATTTGGGCGCATCGTAATGAATAGAACTAAAAAATATGGGAACCCCTTTATTACAAAATTTTGAAATTTTTGTTTTGATAATTTCCTGTTCGTTTTCTTCCAGATCGCCCGGGCATTTTGTAACAATAATTACATCAGCCCTTTTTGCTTCCTTCCCTGGTTCCCGCAACCGTCCGCCGGGTAAGAGGTGGTCATTGTAGAATGGACGTAAATGCGGTGTTAGTAGTATAGCGAGGTAAGGTGTGACGGCACGATGCTGATACCCATCATCCATTATAATGATGTTTGTATCAGGGTGTTCAAACAAGATTTTAGGAATAGCTTCTACACGGTCTTCACCCACAACTACAGGTACTATACTCTTCCATTTATGGTGGTACTGCATTGGTTCATCTCCAATAGTTAAAGCTGTATCATCCTCTCCCGCTATTCGAAAACCACTGGTCTTTCTTTTATAACCCCTGCTCAGTGTTGCCGGTTTATATTCATGTTTTAATAGTTCAACGAGATATTCCACCACAGGAGTTTTTCCTGACCCTCCTGCTGATAAGTTTCCTACTACTATTACGGGAACCTCAAATTCGAATGCCCTCGAATAACCAATATTATAAAGGTGGTTCCTGAACCTTACGGTCAGACTGTACACAAGTGTAAGTGGGAATAGAATGATTCTGAATAACATTTCCACAATTGGAACAAAGATGAGTTAATTCACAGAGATATTGAAATAGCATTTCACATATTCATTCCTTCTGCATTATCAATTATATTAGTAAAAAAAGTTTCATGGTTACAATAAAAGATGTTACCCAATTTCTCGATTCTGTTGCACCCCCTTCATTACAGGAAAATTACGATAATGCGGGATTAATTGTTGGAAACATTGAACAGAAAGTGTCGGGTATATTGGTATGCTTGGATTCTACTGAAGAAATCATCAGCGAAGCTATTTCAAAAAAATGCAATCTGGTAGTTGCCCATCACCCCATTGTTTTTAAAGGGCTCAAAAAGATCACCGGAAAAACCTACGTGGAACGGGTGATCATAAAAGCAATTCAAAACAATGTAGGTATTTATGCCATTCATACCAACCTGGACAATATTAAATTGGGTGTAAACCAGCGCATTAGCAACCTTCTGGAACTTACAGGTTCTAAAATACTTCTCCCTAAAAATGACAACCTGAGTAAACTGGTAACATTTATTCCTCCTGAAAATAAGAAAGAAGTGCTTCAGGCGATTCATGAAGCGGGTGCAGGAACTATAGGGAACTACAGTAACTGTAGCTTTAGTGTAGATGGTACAGGTGAATTTACCCCAATGTCGTCATCCAAACCTGTAATTGGTACACAAGGCGAACACGAAAATGTGAATGAAGTAAGAGTAGAAGTACTTTTTGAAACATACAGGTGGAGTGCAATTAAAAGGGCCCTGGATGAAACTCACCCTTATGAAGAAGTAGCGTATTATGTTACCAAAATTGATAACACAAATCAGGAAACAGGTTCCGGTATGATAGGTGAACTGAAAAAGCCGATGGAAAGGGACCCCTTTTTATCATATGTGAAATCAAAATTAAAAACGGGTACGATACGCTATACACTAAATGGTCCCAAAGTAATTAAGAAAGTTGCTGTTTGTGGAGGTGCTGGTTCATTTTTAATCTCTAAAGCCATACATACCGGCGCCGATGCATTTCTTACGGCAGACATTAAATACCATGATTTTTTTGATGGTGAAGACAAGCTATTGATAGCTGATATCGGCCACTATGAAAGTGAGGTTCATACAAAAGATTTGCTGGGAAATTTATTAACGAAAAATTTTACTACTTTTGCAGTCAATTTATCAGAAACAGATACAAATCCTATCGGTTATTTTTAAAATCTTAGATGGAAAGCACTATACCTCAAACCTTGGAAGCACTTGTAAAACTCCAGACAATTGATTCAAAACTTGAAGAAATATTAAAAGTCCGCGGCGCATTACCTGAAGAAGTAGGTGATCTTGAAGATGAACTCGCCGGATACATTACGAGAATAGAAAACTATAAAGAAGAACTCTCAGAACTGGAACTTGGAATATCCAACAAAAAAAATAGTATCAAGGATTCCGGTAAAATGATTCTTAAGTACGAAGAACAGCAAAATAATGTTCGAAATAACAGGGAATTCGATGCCTTGTCGAAAGAAATTGAACTTCAGGCCCTTGAAATCCAGATCTCTGAAAAGAAGATCAAAGAAGCGGAAGAAAAAATTATTTTGAAGAAAGAAGAAATAGAAAGTACAGACGCAATAAAAGTCGAGCGTCAAAAAGACCTGGAAAACAAAAAGAAAGAATTGGAAACCCTTTCGGAAGAAAGCAAAGAAGAAGAAGCAAAGCTTAACAAAGACCGGGAGAAGGCGGTAAAAAAAGTTGAAGCAAGGTTATACAATTCCTATGACAAAATCAGGCAAAATGCCCGCAACAGACTTGCTGTTGTCAATGTAAAGCGTGCTGCATGTGGAGGATGTTTTGCAGTGGTGCCACCTCAACGACAAGTGGAGATACGAGAAAAGAAAAAACTTATTGTTTGCGAAAATTGTGGCAGAATTCTTGCGGGTGTAGATGAAGTATTGGTTGTTGAAAAGCCTAAAAGAACCATCCGCAGGAAGAAAAAGGTATAAAATAAATATTATATTATTTGAAAAAAATCACCGGTATTGTGATCAATAAAAAGGCAGTGTTATTTCTCTGCCTTTTTTTATACATTATATCATTTACAAATCAATTGTCTGCAAGGCAACCTGATCCATGGTCATTTGATGACTCGCTGATTACAGCCTATAATCATACCCTGCATTTTGAATTTAAACGAAGCGGAGAGCTACTTCATGATCATTCTGACATCCATTATGGAAAAATATACCTGCAACATCTCAACGATGCACTTCAATTGTTTATCTATGAAGACCATGCAGGTTTTGAAGAATTTGAAAATGTAACTGATGACAGGATTGAATTGATAAAAAATGGACCGGACAGCCCATACAAAGATTATTTTATTTCTGAAATTAAAGTTCATCTGACTTTTTTACAGATCAAATTTGGCGAAGAACTATCGGCAGCCTGGAGTTTCAGGCAGGCATACCGGGCCACGCAACGAAATGTAAATTCTTTTCCTGATTTTTCTCTGAATAATAAAACACTGGGTCTTCAGCATATTATTATCGGATCCGCCCCGGCACGTCACCAATGGCTATTACATCTGCTTGGATTTGATGGTACGATTGAACTGGGGTTAGAAGAGCTATCTGATTTTTCTCAGAACGATTCGCCCTTCATGATGGAGAATGACATTATCATGGCATTTATTTACGGTTATCTACTTCAGGATAGTAACCAGGGATTGAAAATACTAAAACCTTATGAATCACAGCTTTACTCCAATCAACTCATAAATTATTCACAAGCATCACTTCTGATCAAAAACTCAAAAAGTGATAATGCATATACTTTACTGGAAAATTTTAAGCCATCGGCATACGCGCAGGCATTCCCGTATACGGATTATATGAAGGGTTCTATTCTGCTGGAAAAAGGGGAATACTTGAATGCTGCAACACATTTCGAAAATTTTCTAACAGAATACAGAGGCAAAAACAATATAAAGGACACCTATTACAAGCTTGGGATTTGCAACTGGCTGGGAGGTGAAAAAATAATAGCTGATAATTATTTTGAAAAAGCAAAAATCATGGGTAGCACAATTATAGAATCAGATAAATACGCAGCATATGCCCTATCGCACCCCTTGCCAGATCCTGTAATAATGAAATTAAGATTATATACAGATGGGGGATATTATGAAGATGCATTTGACATAATTAAGACAATTAATCCTGATAAATTTGTTATTAAAAAAGACTTCATCGAGTTTCATTACCGGCAAGCCAGGCTGTATCATAAAACAAATGATTTGCCAAATGCAATTTTGAATTATAAAAAAACTATTGAAGAAATTGGTGAATCCGAATGGTATTTTGCTCCTAATGCCGCATTACAACTCGGGTACATTTATTTTGAGAAAGGTGAATATGACATCTCAAAGTCCTACTTTCAAAAATGCCTCACCTTCAAAAATCATCCGTACAAAAACAGTATCGATAACAAAGCAAAAGCAGGGTTATCGAGGATTAAAAAGGGTACAAAATAATTACCGTATTCCTGTCTGTTCAAACCGATCTTATATGTGACAGGTTGTTGGATTCAACAATAGAATATATACCCTGAGCATATAACAGATGATAAAGACCGGTATTTTGATGCTCAAACTGGTCCATGGTTTTTAAAGGTATTTCCAGAAGCGTAGCCAAAAGAATACGCATTGCACGGCCATGCATGCAAATCAAAATCGTTTTTTCCTCAGGGGATTTCATAATGTATTCCATGGCAACTTTCTGACGGTTCTGTACATCCTCCGGACTTTCACCTCCATCAATATTATAATCTGTTTCTCCGTTGCTCCATCGTGATATCATTTGAGTATAATACAGGTGTCCATCAGTAGATAGTGCTTTACCTTCCCAAACACCCCAGTTTATTTCATTAAGTCCTTCAAGCCTTTCAAAAGGGATGCTTGCATTTATAAAACCGGAGACAGTTTCGTAAGTACGTTTCAATTGTGAAATATAGATTTTGTCAAAAATGACATTCTTATATTTTTTATAAAAATCATCAGCCTGCTTTCTACCGGTCTCATTTAGCGAAGCATCAATACCACTCCCCTGGACGATACCTTTTTTGTTGAAAGCTGTTTCGCCATGACGAACAAGATAAATATTTTTGGTATTCAATTTTCTTTCTACTTTTGTCGGGCAAAATAACAAAAGAAATATGTTTAATCCTGAAGCCTCTATCAAAACCATCGAAAATATTAGCAAAGGAAGTATGACAGAACACCTGGGAATCCGGTTTTTAGAATTGGGTGATGATTATCTTTCAGCAAAAATGCCCGTAGATCACCGGACCTGTCAACCTTACGGAATTTTGCATGGAGGAGCTTCGCTTGTTCTCGCTGAAACACTTGGGAGTGTTGCAGCAAGTTGTGTAATAGATGTTTCCAAACACATTGCTGTGGGCCTTGAGATAAATGGTAATCATGTTAAAAGCGTTTCAGAAGGATATGTGGTGGGTGTTGCAAAACCAATCCATATAGGTGGCAAAACACACATTTGGGAAGTAAAAATTACCAATGAAAATGACCAATTGGTATGTATAAGTAGAATAACGTTGGCTATTATCGACAAAAAATAAGGATGGAGAAGGAAAAGGAAAATATTACAAACAATACCCATCTTAATGAGTCTGATACAATCAATAGGTTAATCAGGTTTGCTTCTCAAAACAACTTTGCAACAGCTGTCTGGCGCTTACCTAACCAAAATACTATTCATCAAAATATAGATACAGGAAATTATCAGCAACTAAATGAAATTAACCTCGAAGAACTTCAAAAAGGATTTTTGTTTTGTCCATATGAAGAGGGTAAAAAAATATTTATCCGTAGTGATATCCATTACGCCAGCGGTCAGGAAATAGATTTTCCGGATGACAACACAGAATCTCGCTTGAATCAGGAGTTAATAGATCCGGATGAAATATTCAATTGCAGGGATGAACTGTCAGAAAATGTGAGAAGTACCACTGAAGAAAGTTACCTGGACCTCGTAAAACAATCAATTGCCGGTATCCGGAATAATCGGTTTCAAAAAGTGGTACCCTCGCGGATTAAAATAGTGGACATCCCGAATGATTTTAACATTGTAGAAAATTTTATCAACCTGACCCGGGCATACCCCCGTGCATTCATTTTTTATGTACAAATACCCGAAATAGGTTCGTGGATGGGTGCGACACCGGAAACACTGATTGACATTGAAGGTGGTCAATATTTCAGGACGGTATCATTGGCCGGTACTCAAAAATATGAAGCAGGTTCCAATACCAGCGATATAGCCTGGACACAGAAAGAAATCGAAGAACAGGCCATGGTGAGTCGCTATATTATCAATTGTTTTAAAAAAATAAGGTTGCGTGAATTTGTAGAAAAAGGACCGAAAACGATGATTGCGGCTAATCTTATTCATTTAAAAACAACCTATGAAGTTGATCTAAAAGAAACCGGGTTTTCTAACCTCGGGACAGTTATGCTGAATTTGCTTCACCCTACATCCGCCGTTTGTGGAATGCCCAAAGAAACAGCTGCTGATTTTATTGCATCAATGGAGATACATTCAAGAAAATACTATTCTGGTTTCCTGGGACCGGTAGATAACAACCATAATACACATCTATTTGTAAACTTGCGAACAATGGAGTTGTTTAAAAACAAAGCAGTATTGTATGCCGGAGCAGGAATCACGGAAGATTCCGACCCTGATAGGGAGTGGAAAGAAACGGAGCTAAAATGCAATACTCTTTTAAACGTAATAAAAACCATTTAATATTTCCTTTGCTTCTTTCAAACCATTTTCGATCCAACGAAATCCGATTATATTTGGTCAATGGTATTTCAGCCCATTAATGATATTGCAACAATTTGTGCGCTTCGGGGTATTTACCATGCCGTTATTTCACCAGGATCTCGAAACGCTCCCCTTACTCTCGCGTTTGCGAGGCACCCTCAGTTAAAAACAAAAGTAATCCCCGACGAGCGTTCAGCAGGATTCATTGCTCTGGGTATGGCCTTAAAACTCAGGAAACCTGTTGTATTAATTTGTACATCGGGTACCGCGGTACTGAACTTAGGGCCGGCTATTGCTGAAGCCTATTTCCAGAATGTCCCTCTTCTTATATTCACAGCTGACCGTCCTCCGGAATTGATAGGTCAGCAGGATGGACAGACAATTTTCCAGGAGAATGTATATGGAAAGCATGTAAAAAAGTCTTTCAGTTTCGATGCAGATTATAACCGGCCGCAGGCAATAGAAGAAGTCAAAGACAAAGTATTGGAAGCCCTTCTGTTAGCTGAAGAATACCCCCAGGGGCCTGTGCATGTAAATGTACCTTTTAGGGAACCCTTTTATCCAATAGACGGAGAAAAATTTCAGTTTTCTCAAAACCTGGACTTGCCCGAAATAAATTCCCCGGTGTTTAATTTATCAGAAGATGAATGGCAATACTTGATTTCTGAATGGAATTCATCCTCAAAAATAATGATTTTGGGCGGCCAATTTGTGCCTGATGATAAGCTCAAAAGAAACCTCCTGGCAATTGGAAAAGATGTAGTTGTTGCCGGTGATATCATATCCAACCTCCACGGTAGTTCGAATACATTTAATCGTCTTGATATCATTCCCGGGAATAAAGACGATGAATTTTTAAAACAACTTCAGCCGGATTTGCTTATATCGTATGGGAATTCCACAATCTCAAAAAACCTTAAATCGTTCTTTCGAAAGTTTCGTCCTCATCATCACTGGCATATTCAGCCTGCAGGGGAGGTAGCTGATACATATCAATCCATCACAAAAATTGTTCGTACAACGCCGGATGTATTTTTTGAAAAGATAAAATCGTGGGAAGCAAAGCATCCGAATGGATTATTGAGCCCCTGGATGCAGGCAGAGAAAGTTGCCGACGACATAATGCATTCGATTTTATCACAAAATTCCTTTAATGAGCTTGGTGCCCTGGCCAAAATATTAAATAAATTACCTAAAAAAACTGAATTGCACCTGGCCAACAGCCTATCGGTCCGCCTGGCAAATTTCATTGGATTACAACCAGGCAGGGACGATATTACCATTTACTCCAACAGGGGCACAAGCGGTATTGATGGAAGCAACAGTACTGCAATGGGCATGTCACTGGTATCCGAAAACCCAGTGGTATTGGTCACCGGGGATATGGCCTTTTTCTATGACCGGAATGCTTTTTGGCACAAGTACAATCCCTCCAATCTTTTCATAATTATTTTAAACAATCATGCAGGAGGAATTTTCGGTGTAATTGATGGACCTTCAGAACAACCCGAACTAAAGGAGTTTTTTGAAACCGAACAAAAGCTTACTGCAGGATACACTGCTGCAGAATTCCAAATGGATTATTTTTGTGCCGATTCGTATGATAGTTTAGACAAAGCAGTCAATAAATTTTTCGAACAAACCGGCCGTGCGAAAATATTGGAAGTTGAAACTGATCTTTCATTCATTAAAAAAGTATTTAAGGATTTAAAATCTGCTATCAACAAAATAAACTTATAATCAACTATGGAATTGAAATATAACTGGGAAACCATTAAGCCATTTAAAGAAATCTTATTCCAGAAATATACAGGAATTGCCAGGATCAGTATCAACCGGCCAGAGGTCCACAATGCTTTCACGCCACTTACAGTACAGGAAATGATCGAAGCATTTAATTTCTGTCGTGACAATGTAGATATTAAGGTAATTGTACTAACCGGAGAAGGAGATAAAGCTTTCTGCAGCGGAGGTGACCAGAGTGTTCGCGGCCACGGCGGCTATGTTGGAGATGATGCAGTTCCCCGATTGAACGTATTGGATCTACAAAAACTGATCCGGTCAATTCCCAAAGTTGTGATTGCTGCTGTAGCCGGGTGGTCAATTGGTGGAGGTCATGTACTTCATGTAGTTTGTGATTTAACGATAGCTGCTGAAAATGCAATGTTCGGACAAACCGGACCACAGGTGGGCAGTTTTGATGGTGGGTTTGGGGCCTCGTACCTGGCCCGGATCGTGGGACAGAAAAAAGCCAGGGAAATCTGGTTCCTCTGTGACCAGTACAATGCGGAAGAAGCAGATAAAATGGGACTGGTGAACAAAGTTGTACCTCTTGAGGCCCTGGAAGAAACGTATGTTGCCTGGGCCACTAAAATTTCGGAAAAAAGTCCATTGGCAATACGCATGCTGAAGTCTTCGTTCAATGCCGAACTCGACGGACAGGCCGGTATCCAGGAACTGGCAGGGAATGCCACACTTCTTTATTACTTAAGTGATGAAGCCAAAGAGGGGAAAAATGCATTCATTGAAAAGCGAAAACCTGATTTCGATAAATTTCCTAAATTCCCTTAGTGTAGGAAAAATAATTTGCAATGGTAAACAGTTTGACTTCAGCCAATTCGCAACGGAATTTCTCAACGGATCAGGAATAGAGTTGAGAATCGCAACCCTGATACATGAATGGCAGTCAGGAAAAGAGAAATTTGAAGTTAAAACTTCTGGCTCCACCGGGCCGGCAAAACAAATCGAACTTTCAAGGTCACAAATAGAATGGAGCGCCAGAATGACGGGTTCGATGTTAGGATTGCACAAAGGTATGAATGCATTTTTATGCCTTGATCCGGGTTTGATCGCTGGAAAAATGATGGTCATACGCTCCCTGGTCCTAGATATGAACCTCTCTATTACCGAACCTGCAGCACTTCCAGTGTTCCCGGAAAATTTCAATCCCGATTTTGTTGCATTTGCTCCCATGCAGCTTCTTAATCTTTTAAGAAACGGCTACCAAAGAAACTTAAACAAAATGAGGGTAATCCTGGTAGGCGGTGCACCTGTATCCTCCGAACTTGAAAATGAATCAGGAAAGCTATCTGTTCCTGTTTTTCATTCCTATGGGATGACAGAAACTGTAAGCCATGTTGCACTACGAATGCTAAATGGCCCGGATAAAAGTGATACCTATACTGCCGTTAACGATATTGAATTTGGAAAGACCGCCGATAACTGCCTTACGATTAGAGGCCCTGTTACACTGAATAAATTACTAAAAACCAATGATTGCGTGGATCTTATCAATAGCAAATGCTTTCGATGGCTTGGCAGAATTGATAATGTAATTAATTCCGGGGGTATCAAACTCAATCCTGAAGACATAGAGAAGAAAATTGGTAAAATATTTCAGGAGTTACCAATTCAGAATGAGTTCTTTATTGCCGGAATGAAAGACGACCTGCTGGGCGAAAAACTTGTACTGGTAATTGAAGGGGATGAGCTGAAGCAAGATTTGTCAAACCAATTTCAGAAAAGTTTTCATCGCTACGAAATCCCCAAAATGATTATTTATGTTCCCAGATTTATACGGACTTCCACAGGTAAAATTGACAGAAACAGGACGATGGAGAACAAAGGAAATTGATATTTTTGAATACAAAATTGGATGACCTGAGAAACACTTTTTCTTGAAATTCTATCCAGTTATTTCATGCAGTTTTATTTTTCTGCCGATTGTTCAAGTTTTTTAATTTTTCCCCATTCATTATCATATTCTCTACATAAATTTAATGAAAATGCTCTCACTATAAGTGAAATACTTAACAAGAATAAAACTATAATGGGTATAGTGATAATAATTAAATCTTTGTATGAGGAAAAACTAACATTTGAAATGGATTTATAATCTTTCCAAAATATAAATGATAACAAAATACATATAAAGCCTAATAAACCATATAATCCAGAAATAGATAATGCATATTTTCGCTTAGATGGTAAATATTCCAGTTCTCTTATTCTAAACCATCTTGTTTCCCATTTTGGTCCGTCTTCTTTTGTTTCATGAAATATTTTCAAATAACTGGCAATTCTGGTTGTTGATTCCATTTGGGATGCAATAAAGAATAATGATGGAATTAACATTGTGAAAGGAATCAAAAACAATAAACTATTCTCGTTTTCCAATCCAAATCCCAAAATAATTGTTGTTACTGAAATATTTCCTAAGAACACATTTGAAATGATTTGAGAATTTCTAGCAATTTCAGAATACAGTTGTTCTTGTTCTTTATTCATCATGATGCCCAATTTTGGCTAACAATCCAATATAGGAAATTCATATATTTAAATTATCAATTTTTCGGCATTAATGGGAAAACCAACAACCACAATCTACCTCGCGGCTTACTGGTATTCCAGTGTTATGGTTTTCCTGATCCTTATAAACTCTGTCGCTTCAAAGATGAGGAAAACACAATGATAGGATATACTTTCTTCAATGTTTTGAAGTAAGCATATTATAAAATATGTGAAATATACCTTTCAAATCAATGCCAAAATTGTAAATTGGGACACAGAACCAGAGAAAAACTGTTAGAATTCAATGAAAAGTTGAAAGAAATAAACTCATTTGTAAAACCACATTTGAAAGGAGATCACTACCATGCCAAATGAAGAACCATATCCTGACGATGTCTTCAACGAAGATGATAAACAAAGAGACCGGCGTATAAAGGGCGGTCTATTACTAGCAACTTTGGGAGCTTCGTTAGCAGCACTCCTGATTATCCATGGCAATCCGCTCCCGGAACTCATGCAGTTGATGCGTGAGATCGGCCTGTGGCAAGCGCTCAGTCAATCCGTTGGTCGCCTTGCTGCTGCTGGCCTGATTCTTGAATCGATATTCGGTCTGAGCTTGTTTGTTATAGGCTTTACTGGTCTGTTCACTATGGAAGCCGGAGCCCGAAAGTTGCTCGGCCGCACCACGGGTGAATGGGTACTCGCATTCCTCGTCTACTTGGTAGCCGTAGGTATTGCGATCGTTACTGAGATCCTTGCCCTGATGGCGGCGGGAGCGTCAGGCCCTCCCGGCTGGTTACTCATTTTTCTCATCCTGCTCCTTTCTCTTCTCGGTATCATTGCTGCGTCCCTGGTATTCTTAGGTCCATTGATTGTCTGGGGTGTAAATTCTTTTGGGTGTATCTGGATCGCCTGGCTGGAACGCCAACTCAAGACAATTATCGACACCATCAGGATTCTAATTCCTATATGGAACACCTATCTTAAAAGAGTGGTCGATAGGATTGTACGATGGGAGCGCAGAACCCGAAATACGTGGAGGCAGGTCCGACGTCGGACTTGCGCATCCTGGCACTGGCTGGTTAGGTGGCTTTGTATTTCGTGGACCCATGTCGCCGAATGGATAATTGTGGCGGTTAGCTACTGGGCAAGAGTGGTGGTGGAAATTGTGCGGTTTGTAACCGTGACAGTGCTTGAGTGGATCGTAGAGATACTTACTTTCATCCGCGTAATTGTTATTCTGGTAGCCAGAATGATCCTCTTCTGTTGGTAGTGTTGGCATACCGTTTTCGATAAGGAGTGATCAGTACCAACGCGATCCGGTATGGGACAACATTTGCGTTAACTTCTTAGGGCACACGAGATGAGTTAACGAATCAAGCGAAATATCATATCTCAACCTCGTGGTTTCAGGGTCTGCCGGCATAATGATTTTCCTGATTAAATCTAAACTTAAGTACTTAATTAAAAAAATGATTTACTCCTACCCTGTTATTCCCAGGTAGTAACTTGTCTTATGGAGTGTGATCTAAATGCAATACAATCCCCTGACCCATAATAAACAAGTGTTTTAATTTAAGGAAATTAGTTTCCTATTTTTCTTTCAGCCTTTTTACATCTTCCTGCAGATTCGCCACCACAGATAGCAAACTGGTTATGTTTTTATCGGAAACAGAATCTGAAGGATCAGGAAAATCTACACTTATATAAGCCGTTGCTTTCCATATTTCCATCACTTCTTCAGGTTCTAATTCATAGGGAGAATACAATTTATTGTCTGACGTAAGAAATAGTTTATTCTTCTCCTCCAGGTAGTTAAATACCCTTTTGAATACCACCCCTTCCTTTTTTGTTACAAGAATGTATGTTTTGCCGTTCTTTATCTCATTTGCATTTTCGATGTATTGTCCAATAATAATGGTGCCTGACTGGATTGGCTGCATAGAGTCACCAGATATTTCAAATGCCCGGTAAGTTCCATTAGAAGGTAAAAAGGGGAGTTGAAATCGTGGAAGACTTTGTATGTATTCAGTGTCTGCATAACCATTGGTATAACCGGCAGCAGCTTTTTGCTGAACGAATTCAATGTTTTCTTTATCCTCATTATCAACAGTGATAGACAACACTTTAAAGGCCGGTTTATCGGGATCTTCCTTTAACAAATTCTTCCCAATCAAACTATCGACAGATACATTGAAAATTACTGAAAACCGGATAAGTTTTTCAGTCGAAGGTTCTGCACGGCCCTCTTCGTATGCTCCAACTAATGACCGTTTAATACCCATCCGGTCAGCCAGGTCCTGCTGGGTCCACACTTGTTTTTTCCTTAAAAGCCTTATATTCTCATTTAAAATCGCCATTTGCCTAAGATTTGTAGTAAAAATACTAATTTTTTTAGGAAAACCAAACATTACCTTTTATGTACTTAACACAAACCTGTTCACAAAAAATGCGTATGTATACAAAACCATCTTTTATGAAAACCAAATTCCTGACATTCACAGTTTTACTTTTCTTTCCATTTTTTCTTTCTGCTCAATCATTCCAGACCATTTTTAAAAATTCAGATTGGCTGAATAAACACCTTGAGGATAAAGATCTGATAATACTTCATGTGGATACAAAAGAGAACTATGATGCCGGCCATATACCCGGGGCTCAACTGATATTAATGAGTGAATATGTTACCCGCACAACGGACAGTATTTATACTGAATTGCCGGACAATACCTATCTGGATAGTCTGTTCAGGGCCCGGGGTATTTCAGATCAATCGAAAGTCGTCTTATACTATGGGGGTGAACGGTTTGCATCTACATTTAGGCTGTACTATACTTTTGATTACCTGGGAATGTCGGATAACATTTTCATCCTTGATGGAGGTCTGACCAATTGGAATAAATCAGGATTGTCAACATCAATGGATTCAGTAATTGTAACTCCTACCCCGTCAGGTGATTTAAACTTCACCATTAATTCATCAATTCTGGTGGACAAAGAGGATGTACAAAAAATCATCGGCGCGGACAATATTAAAATTATTGATGCACGTACAGATGCTTATTATTCCGGTGAAAAAGACGGCGATGGTCACTACAAGCGCCCGGGACATATCGCAGGTGCAAAAAATATTACCTGGCTTGATATCCTCGATGAAGATCAAAACTTAAAACCAAAAGAGGTATTACAGCAGTATTTCGAAGATCAGGGCATTGAAAAAAATGATGAGGTTATTACCTATTGCCATGTTGGATTGCGGGCTACCGTACTCTATACCATAGCCAAAGGCCTTGGTCATTCAAGTAAAATGTACGATGGCAGTTTCAATGAATGGGACCGTCTTGACGATCAGTTCCCGGTTCAAAATACTTATCAAAAAGAGTAATTATTCTTTAATAAATCTTCGATTGTAAGATCTATCATCAAGGCTAATGCGTAGGATATAGATACCTTTTTCGAGTGGTTTCACATCAATTTGAAAACCGGTGTCTATTCCGGGGTTTACACGATACTGTATCCTTCCCTGGAGGTCCACAATTTCAATTGACAATACTTGTTCCAGTATATCACGTTCTATTGATACATTAAGAATACCTTTCACTGGATTTGGATATAGATTAAGTTGTCCTCCAATCTCAGCTTCCAGTGCAGTAATAAGGTACATTACGGACTCCGATTCAGCTATGCATCCTCTTTGAATGTTTGACACGTGGTAGGCTCCTTCCTGTAAAACTTTAACTGTTTGAAGGGTATCACCCTGCATAATTTCCCCATTGTAAAACCATTGGTTTCCATCCGGGATTGAAGACGTAATTAGATCCTCTTCAAGCACAATTAAAGGCACCTCCTTCTTAATTACATTGGTTTCCACTTCTGTACGTGCACCTTCGCAACCTTGCGCATTTACACCGGAAACATAGAAGTAGGTATTTTCCTGCAAGAAACCCGTAGTATATTCTTTAGATTCAGTAATTAAAACTGGATCAGGTGCATCAATCGATGTGTACCACCTGTATTCTACGCCATCATCGGAGGTAATTTCCATTTGGGCATATCCTTCAAAACAAACATTTTGTGAAGTAACTTCAGGTGCCACAGGCTTCATACTTTTCTCTATTGTAATATTATTCAACCTGATTTCTTTCGAACATCCGGGCATTTTAATAATCACATAATAGCTTTTGGTCCCTACATTCCAGGGAGATGAGGCAATTTCAAATCTTAAATTTGAACCGGTAGCCCGTACAGGGTCACCCACTTGCCCGAATCCGTCAAATAATGAATAAATCCTTACCGGAATTGTGCCGGACAATTCGATCGCCACTTGCTCCTGGTCACAAATTTGTGTCGGGTACTTCACTACCACTTTGCTTGTAAAAATTTTAGTGAATTCCAGCGTAAACCTATTATACCCGTATGACGCGGTATCACTGGTGATATCAAATGCAATGATTTGATTTGACTCAATGGGCTGCATTGTGCCAAGGTAGTCATCTATGAGTTTTATCTTATAGTCTGTAAAGCTTTCAAGGTTGTAGAAATCTAATTGATAATTACCCGGGTCGGTACCTAGTATTACCATAGGAATGGATTTATCGCAAAAGTTTCCATTCAGTGTATTGATAGCAATTAATCTACCATCTTCAAGTACAGTAGAAATACTGTTTTTAAATAAATTTTTCTGCCCTGCATCATAGCCTTTATCGAAAAGATCAGTAGCATCGGGCTCAAATCTCACAACCATTTCATCAAATCCATCACTTCCTATCAGTTTTACCCTCAACAGGTTAGTGAAAGGCTTTGTCTTAAAAAATTGCGAGGTTCCGGAAATTTTATCGTCTTCCTGGAAAGTAATTGTGGCATTGGCAGTAGCTCGGACCCAGAAGGCCTGTCCCATGGCAATTTCTCCTGTATAGGAGAGTGGAGTACCCACGCCACCGACATATCGTATGTAGCTACCTGCACCGGCGCCCCCGTTATTTACATTATCCTGAAAATGAATCTCGTTATTTACACCTGCGGGAATCGTAACATTGTCCCAGTCGATACCTGACGGATAAGGATTAGAAATCAGGTTCCACCCATCATCGATGGTGGCCCCTGAGGATGTAACACTCACTCCCACAGCTCCCGTGGTAGCCGTTCCTCTTGCATCCAGTGTCTCTGTACCGGTGCTGCGAACATATAAAGCATATCCCCGGCCTACTTCCAGTGAAGCAGCTGTTGAACTTGTTCCGTTTAATGGATAGGTTTCCCACCTGTAACCTTGTAATCCCCCAAGTGATTCCATATACCGGTACATGGACGGGCTGTTCGACACAATACCCGTAATACCAGGCCACTCTGCCGGGAGAGAGGGATCATTAAAGGTGCCTGTGATGGGAACATCAGCTTTCCAGTCGGAAACTGTGCCACCAGTCACTGAACTCCCCACGTGCCGCCACGCCCTGCTGGCTGCAGCATTTGGTAAATATCGTTGTACCGTTATTTGGCCTGATATTGAAGCTCCCGCAGGTAAAGTACTTACGCTGGCATCTCCGGATGAATTTGATAGTATCGTAAAGATGCCGGCCCCAGCGCCATCAGCATCAAATTCGGAGGCTGATTGAATATTCAGTGAACTGGCAAGTGTTACATTCCCTTCGATTAACAACCTGCCTCCTGATTTGTTTAGCACAAGGCCATAAAATCCCGTACTTGCCGATCCTCCGATTTGTTGATCTGCGGATCCATCAAAAAGTATCGTACCATTATGTGTTGTCAATGTTCCATTATTAGTCAGGTTACCTCCAACATTTATTTGAAAGTTACTTGCAGTAACATCAAGGCTGGAATTAATTGTGATATCAGTGACTATTGTAAGATTATCTGTCAATGTCTTTACCAGGGTTCCGTCGATCACCAGGTTATTAAAAATTGCTGTTCCCGAAGCCATATTTTGGTTCGCTCCGTCCATTGTTACTGCAGGACCCGCCGTAAATGTTCCTGTATTTACAAAGTCTCCCGCCACCGTTAGTGCATTAGCCGACATGTCAAGGGTACTGTTTATAGTCAGAACGCCATCAATATCTAAAGCGGCAAGGGCTGCTTTAACACCTGTGCCGGCGAGAGTAAGGTGGTGGTAATTATCCTGTGGAGTAATAATATCCTGGTCTCCGGCAGCGGTATAATTAAACTGACTGCCTACAGAGGCTGTATATAGTTTTAAAGCTGTATCGAATGATGCCCCTCCAAAATTCCAGATTCCTGTCTCACGGTTGGTGAATGTATTTGAAGTTGGAATTCCATTTACAAAATCTCCTGCCTGGTTCACTGTACCAAAATTGGTGAATACAAATCCATCCCCATTTCCAAGACGCACCTCGTCTAAATTTATTATTGCTCCGGAGTTATTTGTAATGCTATTGTTGATGTCATTATTCCCGGAAACCAGAACATCATCTCCAAGACTTATCGTACCATTGTTAACAACACTGCAATCATCATCATTAAAAAGAATGTCGGTACCAATGGTAATCGTTTGATTGTTGGTAAAGGTATTGCCTGTTGATGCGGCTCCAAAATGAAACTCATTCGTAACGGTAAATGTGCCCGTGAAATCGTTTGTGATATTGTGGTTATTCCCTTCAATTAAAATATCATTGTTAATTTGAATAAGACCATTTCCTGAAATATTAACAATTGCATCTGACCCTGAAACATGGAATGTCTCAAGGCTTAATCCGGTAGACACATCGTTGACAATTATATTCGATGCCCCGGAAAAATCTAGTACTGCGGTAGTTTGGCCGTTTGCCGATATTTCCCCTCCACTGTTGATTGTTACATCTCCTGACACCGCAAGGTCGCCCCCACCGTTAATCCAGCGTAATGTACCTGTGCTTTCAACTGTGATACCATTTACCGAATAAGACCCATCGATATCGATCGTATGTCCACTTTGTATTGTTATACCGGTAAATGCAGTGGGCAGGCACCCACATGCCGGACCGGAACTTGTTGATGACCAGTTATTTGTATCCGACCAGGTGCTGTTTCCAATGCTAAACAGATCTCCAATTTCCCGAACGCCTACATTATCGATCTTAAAAATTTCGTTTCCAAAATTATTGAATATAGCTACAGTAATTATCACAGTACTTCCAGAGAGGCCACCTGTTGAAAGCGTGACTGATTGCCCATTGGGAATGTCATCAGTATGTTCTCCGAATAATATATCACCCGCACCATCAAGGTTATAATATGCACGAACGTAATCATCGAAGTCCATAGGACCCGATTCAGTAACATCAAGGCTAATTGTGATATTGGAGTAGCCGGATATATCAATCGATTGAGAGATCCACAGTACCTCACCATCTAAATCTCTGCCAGCTAGTAGATTAGAACGTACTTCAAAGTAGTCGTTTGGAGGTACTATAGTAGCATTGCTAATATCCGTGGACCATTGGGTAGGTCCTGTGGTCACCTGAGTGGTACCATCCGGGTATGTAAATGTTTCTACCCAAATATCTGTTTGCGCATAAATACTTGTAGAGGTAAATAGTAGAAATAGAAATGTTCCAAAAAATTGTTTCATTACAATCAACCATTAATTAAATTCAATAATGTAACGGACTAATAACAAGATACATGTTCAGTGATGTATGCCATATATTGCCAAAATGTAACCGTTTAATCCAGAATTGTCATTGGATATTAATAGTGACTTCTAATTAACAGCAAAAATCTTCACGAGTACCTGACTAAATATGTGCCTTTAAACCATCTATATCCTACACTTACCGCGTTCGGATAAATCTGTTGCAGTTACTAAAGCTCTCGTGTAAGTGTTTCAAAGTCTTGCGACGACTCCGGGTTTTTAAAATATGGTTTTAGGATAGCTGACTTGTAAATGAGACCTTTCTCCTTTTACTTTAAAATATCAGCAGGAATTTTATCAATGGATTTTATCCTGATATTTTTATAAAAAACTTCCGCCCCTTCCGATTGGATCTGGATTTTCCCTTTTGTAAGTGGGGTTTCAACTCCATTGTCCTCTTGTCTTGAGTTGGTGAGGATCATGTTTATTATTCCATTTACAACATGTACACTCGTACCATTAAAGCAATACAAATCAATAGTATTCCACTCTCCGGAAGGTTTTTCTGCATCAGGGTTTTTTATGCATCGTCTTCCATTTTCACTTATTCCACTAAACGTTCCGGATTCACCATTCCTATCGTACACAAATTGGCCGTTCTCATTTTTGGTTACTTTAATATCAAATATACCACCGGCTACACCCCAGTAATCGCCACAGTCTCCTTCTTCTATTTGAAATTCCTGCGATCGCATCCAAAATCCATAATCAGCACCGTGAGGCCCGACAGCATAATATAAGATTCCGCTATCCCGGATTTCATTTTCGCGTGGTGCCCACTTCAACTTGCCCCATTTAAATTCCAGTTTCAGGTGGAAGTTTTCAAAATCTTTTGTGGTTGAAATCCCTCCAAAATTGGACCCGGAAATCCGTAATACCATTTCACCATCTTTCTCCACAACAGTAAATACATCTTCAGGACCGTTGTTAAGGCCCAAAACCAAACCATCCATTTCGTCCTCATCGGGATTATATTTGGGCCCCAGGTACGTATCCCACCCCTGCAAATCCTTTCCGTTGAACAGATCTTCCCAGGAATCTTCCATTTCGGTTCCCTGATTTTGGCAACTCAAAGAGACTGATACCAGGATTAAGAATATCATGAGCCTTCCTATTGATTTTCCAAATGCATCCATTGTATCATTATTAATACAAGTGAGAAAATCCCCACCTGCTGCAATATTAATCCTGACAAGTGTAAAATAATCATTGTCAACCTTCTTTTGTAGGCTTGATCTATCAAAGTTGGGTGCGATCAAATACAAGGTAAGTAATCCATCCAATGGTGATCAAAATATAGAATAAATTGTGAACCCATTTTCTTCGGATTCCGGAAAGGAGGAAACCGGAGTACAGAACAATTAAAATCATATGTGGAAATTCACCTAAAGGGTTTAAATGAGATATGAAGATATTCTGAAGAAAACTTACAATAACAATAAGAAGGCTAAATGAAAAAAACCATGGACACTGCCCGTAATAATACACATCAAGGTCGGTTTCATGACTCCTCACTCCGGTAGGAAATAGCATTCTGGCCAATAAAAACAATAGTATCGGATAGATGAGAATAAATAATACAAGGGGAAGTGTCCACTCCGAAACCTCCGTAGCATACTGATATCCAACCCACCATTCCTGGATATGCAGGAAAAACACAAATAAAACCAACAAACTGTGTGGAAGACTTAGTTTGGTATGTTTAAAATTTGAGAATACATCTGCAATACTTGTAAGGATCTGGGCAATTCCAAGACTTAATATCAGGGAAATAAGTATTACAACATATTCAAATGGTTGCATTTAGTTTTGGATTATTCTTTGGTTCTAATTTATATCCAAATTTGCTCATTAACAGAATGATGATCTTTTTTTTAGAATACACAATGATCAGAGTCCACTTCGTGTGATTCTGATCGGGGGGGCAGGGTAAACCAATCAAACCTATGTATTCTCCCCCCCTCTCAGTTTCCTCTCCCCCCTCAGAGTCACCTGCAAGGAACTCTGAGGCTAGCAAGCCATCAAACTCCACTATTTGCTTCTGCTTTTTCTTTCTGACCTCATTACCCCCCTCAGAGTCACCTGCAAGGGACTCTGAGGCAGTACCTACAACATAGACATCTTTATAATGGGTTACATATTCATTTTCTGTACCATCCTCATAGAATGCGGCACTTGAATGATAGTATTCAACAAAATTGTCTGCTAAATTCCATTTTCCACTTATCGGATTATAATGAATATAATCCAGCCTTTGTTCAATCATTTTTTCATCGAAACATATCCTGGCATCGAAAGACAATCTGAACACCTGGTGCTTCTTACCTATTTTCTTTTCATTTTCCTGAACACCATTAGTCAATTCTTTTAATAAACCATATTTACTTTGCTTATATAGATTCCTGGCTATGTTGTATGCCATAAATGTTTTCCCCTCACCTAGTAACTTGTTTAGTAACTTTTTCTTGTTGGCAGGAAACAATAAACAATGCAAATGATTAGGCATAATTACATAGGCCAAAATTTTGCAGCCATCTTTTTTCAAATGGTCAAACCAATTATAAACTGACTGATATGCATTCGCTTCTTCAAATAGAGGCAGCCACTTGTAGCATGTAATTGTACAGAAATAGGTCTCGCTTACCTCCGTATGCGTCGTATGTGTTGACATTTTTTCCTTATTTATTGGACTCCTACCCTACATGATCAGAGTCCACTTCGTGTGACTCTGATTGGGGGTGAAAGTCGGCAGGCACTACGTGTAACGCCCTCCCCCCTCAGAGTCACTTTTATTTTTTAAAAGGACTCTGAGGTAATCAACCATCAAACTCCACTATTTGCTGCTGCTTTTTCTTTTTGACCTCATTACCCCCCTCAGAGTCACCTGCAAGGGACTCCGAGGCAGTACCTACAACATAGACATCTTTATAATGGGTTACATATTCATTTTCAGTACCATCCTCATAGAATGCAGCACTTGAATGATAGTATTCAACAAAATTGTCTGCTAAATTCCATTTTCCACTTATCGGATTATAATGAATATAATCCAGCTTTTGTTCAATCATTTTTTCATCGAAACATATCCTGGCATCAAAAGACAATCTGTACACCTGGTGCTTCTTACCTCTTTTCTTTTCATTATCCTGAACACCATTAGTCAATTCTTTTAATAAACCATATTTACCCTGCTTATATAGATTCCTGGCTATGTTGTATGCCATAAATCTTTTCCCCTCACCTACTAACTTGTTTATTAACTTTTTCTTGTTGGCAGGAAACAATAAACAATGCAAATGATTAGGCATAATTACATAGGCCAAAATTTTACAGCCATCTTTTTTCAAATGGTCAAACCAATTATAAACTGACTGATATGCATTCGCTTCTTCAAATAGAGGCAGCCACTTGTAGCATGTAATTGTACAGAAATAGGTCTCGTTTACCTCCGTATGTGTCGTATGTGTTGACATTTTTCCCTTATTTATTGGACTCCTACCCTACATGATCAGAGTCCACTTCGTGTGACTCTGATTGGGGGTGAAAGTCGGCCACCACTACGTGTAACGCCCTCCCCCCTCAGAGTCACTTTTATTTTTTAAAAGGACTCTGAGGTAATCAACCATCAAACTCCACTACCTGCTGCTGCTTTTTCTTTCTGACCGAATACAAGTGATCATCCTTTGATCCCATTGTATGCACGATTTGCAGCACGGTTTCCTCCATAGTTTGTTTGGGATCTGCCAGCAAGTATCCATACCGATGTCTTTTACCAATAACCTCCACCTGATACTTGATCTGGCACTTCCCTGATATGAGCCTTTTACTTTCAATTTTTAATCGTTGGATACCGGGGATTCGTTGTGTGATAAGTTGCATTTTTTTATTCTTTAAGTATTCTTGATTGCTAATTATTTTAGTAATTTTGATAAATATTTCAAACAAAAGCAAGCATAATGCTAATTATTTTAGTTTTAAGATAAAATAAGCAAAATCAATGTACGACCGTGCAATCATTCATATGGATCTGGATACATTTTTTGTATCGGTAGAGCGTTTGCGCGACAAGCGGCTGGAAGGAAAGCCCCTGATCATCGGGGGCACCGGCAACCGGGGGGTGGTAGCTTCCTGTTCCTACGAAGCCCGGCATTTTGGCATCCATTCGGCTATGCCCACCCACCTGGCACGCCAGTTGTGCCCCGATGCCTTGTTTATCTCCGGCGACATGGAAGCATATACGCAGTTCTCATCCAATATCACCGACATCATCAGGGAAGAATCGCCGGTGTTTGAAAAAGCTTCCATCGACGAGTTTTATATCGATGTCTCGGGAATGGAGCGTTTTTTTGGCACATTCAAATGGGCAAAGGGGCTCCGGAAAAAGATCATCAATGAAACCAATCTGCCCATTTCCATGGGGCTGTCTGTCAACAAGCTGGTATCAAAAGTGGCTGTGGGCGAGTACAAGCCCAATGGTGAAATGCAAATCCCGGTCGGTTCTGAGCGTGATTTCCTGGCCCCTTTGTCCGTTAAAAAAATCCCGATGGTGGGTCAGAAGACGACACAGTTTTTGTACGACATGGGTATCCGGAAAATACAAACACTTCGCGAAATGCCTCTCAAAGTACTCCAGAGTGCTTTTGGGAAAAACGGAACCGAGCTATGGAACAAAGCCAACGCCATCGACAACTCCCCGGTAGTAGCCCACAGCGACCAAAAATCAATGTCGACCGAATCCACATTCAGCACAGACACCATTGACGTTCGTAAGCTCAAATCCATCATCATTGCCATGGTAGAAAAGCTTACGTTCAAACTCCGGAAAGAACAAAAACTCACCTCGTGCATCACGGTAAAGATCCGGTATTCCAATTTTGACACGGAAACAAAACAGGCACACATGGCCTACACTTCTTCGGACGGGGCGCTTATAAAAATGGCATTGGAATTATTCGATAAACTTTATACCCGCCGGATGCTCCTCCGTCTGGTGGGAGTGCGTTTTAGCAGCCTGGTGCACGGGCGCTACCAGATCAACCTGTTTGATGATACCGAGGAGATCATCCGCCTCTACCAGGCAATGGACAAAATGAAGGCCAAACACGGACCTGGCAAACTGATGCGGGCCATCGCCATGAATGTAAGCAAGAGGGTAAGGATGGATATGAATATGTTCAGGGGGTGAGGATCTCAGTTGGCTGGAGGCAGTTAGCAGTAGGCAATAATTTTTCCAAGAGTCACAAAAACTATGAAATTTCGCAATCAGGTACATAATATTTGGAAGATCAGTAGAGGCCCAACGAGGGTAAAACCCAAATATATTACGGTGCATCCGCACCTTTTTTGGAGATTTAATATGAGCTATAAAGATTGTTGGTGCTCCGCACCTTCGGAGTAAAAAATGGATCTAATTATGAGGGTACGCCTGCATGGCGTACCCGAAATATTTATAGATATGCAATTAATAGAATAAATGAGGTGCAGCCATACCTACGATAGGCAGGCGCACCGTAATAGTAACCCCATCCAAAAGTATTCGAAGTTGCTGTACCGAGGGAGTAGTTTTGGATGAGCAATGCCCATAATAAAAGACTAAAGGCAAGGTTGAAAATTGAAGGAATTCTTAAACCAATTGGGAATAACTAAAATAAATCGAATACATATCACCTATGTTTCTAATAGGCTGACCAGATCGTCATTAACATAAAAAACCTCTTTCCAATTCTTTTGAGGTCTCAGGATTTTAGACGCTACAAGTTCGTTCATATATTTTGTGATCGTTGTCCTGGATGATCTTTCGAGCAATTTCGCCAGGTGCTCACTGCGGGTGTACGGCTGAGTGAAGATGAGCTCATTAATTTCTTTTGAGTACCAGTTGAGTTTTGATTTACCATAAATCAGGGTTTCTTCCATTTGCTCGATGATATTTTCGATGAGCCTACCGGTTTGAATAGAGGTTTGCAGGACTGCTTCAAGCATATACAGTACCCACTTAACAAAATCTTGATTTTGCCGGACAGCCCCTAACTGATAGTAATACTCATCTTTTGTGGCAATGATATGTTTTGACATATATAGTGTTGGCGCTGAGAGAAGCCCCTGGTTTACCAGGTAAAGAAGGTTTACTATCCTTCCAGTCCTGCCGTTGCCATCCCTGAATGGGTGAACAGACTCAAATTGGTAATGAGCTATGGCCATTTTTATTAATGGGTCAGTATCATCATTTGCATTTAGGTATCGGACAAGGTCGTCCAGCATAGTCTCTAGAATTCCCTCACCCCTTGGTGGTGTGTAGATAACCTCCCCCGGTCTTAGTTCACTGCTACCTCTGCGTATAACTATTTGTGTTTGGGGAGGACGGATACCCTCGTCTGTATTTTTAATTGCCTGAAAGGTATCAATAATGAGACGCTGGTCAATTTGGTTATTTGACTTCAGGTTCTCATACCCAGCCCATAATGATTCTCTATAACGCAGGACTTCCTTTGTTCCCGGTTTTATTTTATCTAGCTTTTTTTCACTTGATATAGCCCTGTAGAGTTCATCGTCTGTTGTAAAAATGTTCTCTATTTCTGTTGATGACTTAGCTTCCTGAAGGGCAATAGTATTAATGAGCATAAGGGGATTAGGGAGCCTGCTAATGTGACCGTCAATCGAAGCAAGAGCCCTGGATGCGCTCACTAACTTCTTCAGTACTTGCGGGTTTTCACTAACATCTTTTAAGGGTGGTAAGCCGGGAAGTTCATTATATGGCTTATTTCTATGGTATGGCATGTCATGTTCAGTTTAAGTACTATAATTGGACATGATGCAAATATAAGTACAGACAATGGACATATTCAAATATCATGTCCAGTTTTATAGCATATTTTGAACATGAAGCTATAATGTGTTCATATGGTGAACAGATTGTAATCCCTCTCAGAGTCAACTTAAAGCCTGGTTGTCATTCAAAGTCCGCTTTTCCGAGGGGAAAAGGACTGAGGCCTTCTAGTGACATTTCTACCAGTTTTAACCAGATACCACTATAAAATTAAAATATTATGGTGCTCTGCAGCTTGCTTGAGACCCTACGAAAAATAGCTTTAAAGATGAGCGGCGCTCCGCACCTCCAAACCTAAAAAAGGCCTGATGTTAACTCTTGGTATTTGTAAAAAATATAATAAGATGCTAAGAAAAATATAGTAAGATGCTAATTGATTATGAGGGTACAGAGTACCCGAATATTTATAGAAATGCTATTATAGCAAGAAATGAGGTGCGGCGCACCGTAATATTGATTTTGCAGTAGAAGATAACATCCGGTTATTCAAACCCCTCCCAAACAGCCTGATTACGCCATTCCTATAATCTTTGCAACATAACCTATAATCCTTGCAACAGGATTTTTAGTTTTAAATGTTCAAACTTACGTTTTTTGATATATGAAATTCAAAGTAATGTGGACTGGATATCACAGATGGTTAAATAAAGTAATCATCGCAAAACTTGACTTGTATATTGAATTATGACTACATTAAAATGGGATATAATACCACCTTCCCGCCGATCACTGTAATGAAGCCCTTTGAGGACGATCTTGACGCCAATCCGTCCGCAGTGGATGAACACCTGTCCATGGACGAAGTCTTCCTTCGTAAACTGAAGAAGGCCATAGAGGAGAACATCGAAACCAGGGACTTTGGAGTTGATGAACTCGGGCGGGAGATCGGTATGAGCCGCTCGCAGATCCATCGCAAGCTCCAGGCACTTACGGGCAAATCTGCAAGTCGTTATATTCGTACTTACAAATTAGAAAAAGCAAGGGAACTGCTTCGGAAAAATGTAGGTACTGTCTCGGAAATCTCCTACAAGCTTGGATTCAGCAGCCCCGCATACTTCGGCCAGGTATATGTAGAAGAGTTCGGAACCCCTCCAAGTGAAGAGAAAAAGAACCACGACCCAACACTGGCATCTTCAATGGATAAAGACTCAACCTTTGAAAGTAGCCAGCGCAAATTGGTGGCCATCATGTTTACGGATATTGTTGGTTATACAGCCCTCATGGGCAGCAACGAACAAAAAGCACTGGAACTTTTGCGCAAAAACCGTCAAATCCAAAAACCCCTTATTGAAGGGTTGAATGGAATTTGGTTAAAAGAACTGGGTGACGGTGTACTGGCCCAGTTTGACAGCGCGTCGGGTGCGGTAATTTGCGCACAAAAAATCCAGCGTGCGGCACAAAGGGACTTCGATGCAAAAATCCGGATCGGTATCCACCTGGGGGATGTGACCATTGAAAACGACGATGTCTTTGGTGACGGGGTAAATATTGCTTCCCGGCTACAGGGAATTGCTGATCCGGGAGGCATTTACCTCTCCGAATCAATACAAAGAGCTGTACGAAGCCGCAATGAATTTAATCTGCTGAAACTCGGCGAAGTCCAGCTCAAAAATGTGGATTACCTGGTTACTACCTATTGCCTGCAAGGCGATGGACTTCCTGTACCCAATGCAGCCAGGATCCAACAGCTCCGTGCATCCCGGATAGTAGAAACGGGCGTACCTCTGGCCAATGTGAATGATACCCTTATCAAGGAGGTATTCGATCAACTTGCCAAAGTCAAACCCTCTATTGGAAAATTCCTGTACTACGATGAGGAAGACGAGGATGAAGAACCCGATGTCAGGGAACTGGCCGACCTCCTGATTAGAAATTACCCATGGGTAATTGGCGTGGAATTAAGACGCCTTTTCTCCGGGTCCCTTCGCGTGTTGGACCAAAACCGATTGACCCAGATATTTACCACCATCCACCGATCACTCCAGTTTCTCAGTTTTGTCCTCATCATCGAGCTGTATGAGCGAATAACTGAAGGAAAGATTAATCTACAGAAGGACTTTGGACTCGAACTCAAAGCACGTTTCCTGGAACTCTCATTCGAAGATTTTATCTGGATCATCAAGGAGATTGGGAAAACACTGGACCAGGCCGGCGTCGAACGGTTCATCCCCGAAATGAAAGACCACCTGGACGATGAATTTTATAAAACCCTTGAATTCACTATCCCGAAGAAAAATGCATTGGGGGAATATCAATTGGATAAAACTGAAGAAGATGTTTCTAATCAATGCATTGATTACCAGGATAAACTGACCATCATCCTAAGCAAAACTGCTTTCATCACAAAGTACAAACTGGTCACCATCAAAGAGATCAAGGTGTTGAAGGCAAGGCATAAAGATCCTCTTTTCCAGCACTGGATGGATATCCTGAACAGCGCAGACTCAGACTTCCGGTCAAAGCAGGAAATCTTTGATTCCTTTTCAGACAGCAATGCCGTATTGCTGATGAAAAGCCTGAAACGACCCACTGATTACCTCAATTTGTCACCATTGATCATTGATACACGAGGGGAAGTGATCGATTCCCGGGAAAAGTTCTCCTTAAAAAAGGACATTTTCATTTGTGAGGGATTTGCCAATAACAATATACGGTATGCCGGTACCGAAGTAACCGAAGAAAGTGATCTCAGAAGCTTAAGCAACTACCACGAATTGGTAGAGGATTTCAGGGAGATCATTCAAATGTCAAACAACAGGAAGAAATAGCAGTTATGAACACAGAATCACCGTTCAAATTTTTAGACAGTTATTCCAAAGAGGATAAAGACATCTTCTTTGGCCGTGACCAGGAGATAGAAGAGGTCTATAATAAGGTTTTTCAGGACAAAACCTTGTTCGTATATGGGGAATCCGGAACGGGCAAATCAAGTCTCATCAATTGCGGGCTTGCAAACAAATTCAAGGACACCGACTGGCTGCCCGTGAATGTACGTCGTGGCGAAAATATCAATGATTCGCTGATCAAGGAGTTGAAAAAACTATCCCTTACGGAAGTCACCAACCTGAATGGCAGTTTCCAGAAAAACCTGTTCAAATACACCCGTTCTTTATACCTGGATTATTTCAAACCCATCTACTTTATTTTTGACCAGTTTGAGGAACTGTACCTCATGGGGTCCAAAAGTGAGTGGAAAGAATTTATTGCCGGGATCAAATCATTGGCAGAAAGAGACTTGCAGGTCCACTTTATATTCATTATCCGCGCGGAGTACCTGCACTTCATGTCGGAATTTGAGGAAGAGCTGCCCGAGATCTTCAACAACAAGCTGCGCATTGAAAAAATCACCCGGTTAAAAGCAAGAGAGTGCATCGAAGGCCCCTGCAAGGTATTCGGCATAAAAGTGGATGCCGAGTTTCCCGACCAGCTTTTTGACCAGTTGAGTCCTGACAGGAATGACATTGAGCTTACTTACCTACAGGTATTCCTCGACCGGATCTACAAAATGGCTCGTGAAGAAGCTGGGGAAATTGACGATATTGTTTTTTCCAAAGAGCTACTGGACAAGATCGGTATGGTGAGCGATGTGCTGTCAGATTTTCTGGATGAGCAGATCGATTCTTTACCTGATAAGGAAACAATTTTGACCATATTGAAAGCCTTTGTTACCATTGACGGGACCAAACGACAGGTTTCAATAGATGAAATCATAAGTTTTGGGAAGTCTTTGGGAAAAGAGCTAAGCCGGGGAAAAGTAGAGGAATTAGGCAGGGAACTACTGGAACGTCGTATTCTGAAGGAATTACCTGATCTGGACAAATACGAGTTGCGCCACGATGCTCTGGCACAAAAGATATTCGAAAAAATAACAACGCGAGAAAAGGAATTGATTGAAATACGCCAGTTCCTGGATTACGGCCTGATTGAATACAAGAAACGCGGATACGTTTTGAATGATCGGGACATGGCTTACGTGCAACCCCACCTGGAAGTATTGAACCTGGATGGTGACCTCAAACAATTTGTAGATGATAGCCTGAAATCTGTCAGGAAAAAGCAGCGTACCCGAAAACGTGTGATCGGGATCGTTTCATTGATCGTGATTTTGTGCATTACTTCCATTTATGGTTTTATTACTGCGAGGCAACAACGAGCTCAAGCGGAAGAACAGCGGGTTTTTGCAGAAGAGCAAAAAAACCTGGCCGAACAGAATGCCGGGGAAGCTCGCTTGCAGAAGGACAATGCGGAACAGAATGCACAATTGGCTGATGTGGCCCGGGGTGAAGCCGAAGCGAATGCCGATGAAGCCTCCCGACAAGCATCCATTGCCAATCGACAACGTACCATCGCGGACCAACAACGAACAGACGCCGTACTCAGTCGGGAGGAAGCGGAAAACCAGAGACAGATCGCGTTGATCCAGAAAGACAGTGCCGAAGTAGCTCGAGGTCTGGCTGTAGCATACTCACAAGTGGCCGACAGCGAACGTGCCCGGGCAGAAAAACTGAGTATGCAATCGCTTGCTCGCTCATTGGGTATCAAATCCGCCCAGATCCCGGACCTTGAACTGAAATCTCTGCTGGCCCTTCAGGCCTGGCAATTCAACGAGGCATACGAAGGATATGCTTACCAGGCCGATATCTATAACGGGCTGTACCAGGCCTATAAACAAGCCCGGGGTGCTGAATTCAATGTATTCAAACAACATTCACAGGCCGTTACAAATATCCTGAGCTTCAATGACCAAATTTTCACTACAGGGAGCGATGGTAAGATCTTCTCCTGGAGTGATGATCTGTCGGTTAATACACTATTGGCTGAAACAGGAATGATCAACAATACAATGGCGCTATCCCCGGACGGAACCAAACTGGCGGTGGGAACTTCTGCTTCCACGCTTCTGATCTACGACACAGGAAATGGACAGTTGACTGCCCGGTTTTCCGCACACGGCGGAAAAGTATGGAAGGTCCTTTTCCGGGATGAACAGACACTCATTTCCTCCGGAGAGGACAAACAAATCCTTTCCTGGGATTTAACTTCAGGCGTACCTCGAACCCTTGGGGAGGGTACCTTCTCAACAAACGTCCATGCTCTGGCTTTTGCTCCTTCTTCCCAGATGTTGTGGGCCGGCCTGGTCAATGGCAACATCATTCAAATGGATCTCAGCTCAAATGAGAATACGGAGTTTCAGGTTCGTGGGGATATGATCACCCAGTTGACATTCAACCACACCGAATCAATTTTAGCCATTGGATTTGAAAGCGGTACGATCCTCTTGCTGGATCCAGGGACCAGCGAAATTGTAGAAACCTTGCCCGGCCACACGGCCCGGGTATCTGATATTAAATTCAGCAGTGACGACCGTTTCCTGATCAGTGGTGGGTACAATCGGAAAAATTTGTTGTGGAATCTTGATCAGATCAAGGAACCACCCATCACCTGGACGGATCATGAATCATTCGTGAGAGCTGTAGGGTTTGCGCAAGGAGAGAATGCCGTCATTACTGGTGAACTATTGGGAACCATCAAAATTTACCAGATATCCATGAAAACTTATGCAGATCGTATGTGTGATCAGGTGTCACGAAACCTTACCAATAAAGAGTGGGAATCATTCGTACGAGATGATATACCCTATGAGCAAACTTGCAGAGAAGAAAATTAAAACACATCATGAAGACTACCATTTATACGATCCTTTTTTTATCCATCTCTTGCCAGGTATTTAGCCAATCCTGCGAGCAAAAACTCGAAGATGCTAAACGTGCATGGTTTAACGCACAATTCCGGGAGGTCGAAAACTTGTTGAGTGGCTGCCTGAATGGCGAGCTCGCCAAAGACGACCGGTTTGATGCCTATAAGCTGATGGTTGATTCGAAGCTGCTCCTCAACGAGGAGGCGGAAGCGGACATTTATATGGAGAAACTGCTTTCCCTTGATCCGAATTACCAGCCCAGGGAAGTGGATTTGGCGGAGTTTAAGCAACTCTACAACTCTTATGATCTGAGGAACAAATATTCGTTTGGTATTTCGGCTGGAGTACTGATTCCTGATTATGTGATCATTCACCAGCATAGCTTTAGCGGACAAGCGATCCAGCCTTCCGACTATGAGGAAATTACCGGTTACTCCATAGGATTGAATGGCTCGTATGAGCTGCTAAAATCTTTATATGGGGATGTGTCCATACTATTTCAAAAACGAGGATTCAAACAAGAAGAGGTTATTATGAACTTTAGAACTATAACCAGTACGCAGCACGACTATTTATTAAGTGTACCCATACAACTCAAATACCTGATCCGAATGAAAAAGGTTGGTTTCCTTATTGGCGGAGGTTATGCATTTGATTATCTAATTCGGACTGAAGCTGATATCGATCATTGGCCATTAAACACCGGTATATTATTTGCCGCTAATGGGGTGGTCTATTCGGCTGAGGCATACGATCTTACTTACCAGCAGACCCGATTTTCTAACAATTGGATTGTCAGTGGTGCGGCTCAATACCAATTTTCACAATTTTTAGTCCAGCTTGAGTTTTCCTATATGCGGGGATTAACCAACCAGGTCAATTCCGCTGCCAGGTATGATAACCAGGAGTTCCTGGATACCTATGCCTATGTTCCTGATGACTATAAAGTGAACAGCTACACCATATCATTGAAGCTGTTGAAATACTTTTCAAAACCATACAAAGCCCGATTATGAAAAATCATAAAATAGTGCTCATCATATTACTGTTGTTGACTATTGCATGTCATGACCCTTTTGAGGTAAGTAATTCTTCCTTTGTCAAGGTTTATGGTGAAAACCTGGATGCCGAACCATATGGCTTTTTTCAAAAGGAAGATGGAGGTTATGTCATATATGGATTTGTAAACAAAAACCTTGGAGGAGGGGGTTTTATTGAGTCTAAACACATTCCAACAATCATTGTTACCGATGAATTTGGCAACCAAATTTTAAGCAGGCAATATCCTATCGAGGATGTTGAATTCAAGAACAGTCAGGCGTCGGGTATCAAGTTTCCTGTGGAGGGAGCCAGGTTTGAATCAATGGTTCCTCTGGCGAATGGCGATTTCTTTGCAGCCTTGGGGGCTTGGATACCTCCACGTATTCTTCCTGGTGGCTTTCGTTCCCCGCATTATATGATTCTCGATGAAAATTTCAACATAAAACACTACGGGAATTTTAATGATTACGAGAATCCTATATCATTTATCCATTTCGCTCCTGAGGCATTCAACATTCCAGGGTCAACTGATGTACTTATTCTAATGAGATTAAGTAGAAACATTGCAGGGTTCACCGTTGATTTCAATACTAATCACTACGCTTTCTATCGGTTTAGCATGGGTGGTAAACTTATAAAAGTTAACTCCATCGATTTTAAATACAATAAATTTCCAAGTGATCTGATTTTTGATGATTTGGGAAATATTATAGTGATCGGAAATGATTACTCTGAATCCTGCCGACGATCATTTATTGATGTAATTGATATCAATACCCTGGAAGTACTAAATAATTATACTATTTCTCCCCAAGGCGAATCGCACAGAGCGGTTTCAATTGTAAAAAAATCGGATGGCTATGTCATTAAGGATTATTCCCTTGATAAAGAAACTTGTACACCTTATGATCCCGACAACAACGAGGCCATCATAACCCTTCGGTTTTTCGATAAAGATTTCAATCAAACCGCCGAGCCACTGGAAGTTGCCCGGGGGAGCATAAGTACCTTTGGTATAAATAACCTGATTCAATCACAAGATGGTGGCTTTGTTATAGGCTATACTGATTCTGTTGAAGGTGTAGCGCGAAAAAATGCAGTAGTTATTAAAACAGATAAAGACGGTGTGCTTCTTTGGTCATATTCAGAACCACATGGGTTTATCAGCAATGGCCTGATTGAAGACCATGATGGGGGGATTGTTTTTATAGTCTATAAAGATTTCAACATTACAGATTTTAAATGGTATATGATAAAACTAACTAAAGATGGCAGACTTGATTAGCATTCGAAAACATCCTTATCTGATTATTTTTATACTCGTAGTAGCTTGCGAACAGCCCCCGTTTTCTGTTTTGAAGGAGGAGCCGGGATTAACCCCCGAAGAGACTTTGGTTGGTAGAGATTGGCGTTATCGTGATCTGATAATTGCAGGGGATACCTTAAACCGTATCGTAGTGAATTTTGAACCCGATCCGGGATTTGATGATTTTCAATTCATCAAATTCAGGTGGTTTCGGTATATGACGAATAAAACCTACGAATTCAGGCATGATACGCAATGGTTAGGTTTAACTATCGGTGGAGATGATCAAAGTCCAAATTACCAACCGGCTTTTGGATACTGGAAAGTCAATGATTCTGGTGACACCTTGATTCACAATGAATGGGAAGCTTCCAAAACGAAATACTTTATTGTTCATCTCTCCGATACGCTTTTTATCAGGGAATATGAACGAATTGTTATGGAAACGTCCGATTCACTCAGATGGCCTCTTGGAGATACTGTGACGTATCGGGAAGTCTTTGTACCTAAAATTAATTAAGCATGAAACCGTTATTTATCATACTTGTTTTCTCATTAGTAACTTCAGCTTCATTTGCTCAATCCTGCGAGCAAAAACTCGAAGATGCCAAACGTGCGTGGTTCAATGGACAATTGCGTGAGGTGGAAACCTTGCTAAGTGGCTGCCTGAATGGAGAGCTGGCAAAAGAGGATCGTTTTGATGCCTACAAGCTAATGGTGGATGCCAAACTGCTGCTCAACGAGGAAGTTGAAGCGGACATTTACATGGAGAAACTGCTGTCTTTGGATCCCAAATACCAACCTAAAGAGGTGGATTTGGCCGAATTCAAGCAGCTGTATGCCTCCTATGATATCCGAACCAAGTTTACTTATGGCATATCTATTGGGGTTCTATTTCCTGATTATGTCATACTCTACCAACATAGTGCCAGTGGTCAGGCGGTTCAACCAACTGATTACGAAGAGATCCCAGGATATTCGATCGGTCTTACAGGAGGGATGGAGATTTTTAAAAGCATGTATGGCGATGCATCCCTTTTATTTTCCAAAAGGAGCTTTAAAACCGAGGAAGAAATCCTGGGATACCGAAGAGTTTCCTCCTTTGAAAAAGAATACTACCTCGATATCCCGCTTCAGCTGAAGTATGTATTCAATCTAAAACCTATCAAGCCTTATATAGGGGGCGGATATGCCTTGCATTATATGGTCCATGCCGAGGCGGAAATCGACCATTGGCCGTTGGATACCGGATTGGAAGCTTTTTTTGGGTTTCCCTACTCTACCGAATATAACCTCACCCCCCAACGTACAACTTTTACGCATAACTGGATTGTGAGCGCTGGTTTGCAATATGGTTTCAGTGACTTTCTTGTAGAACTGAACGTTTCATACGAACGAGGTTTATCCAATCATACGAACGGTGAGAACAGGTATTCCGACAAGGAATTATTCAGCAGGTATGCGTATGTACCCGACGATTATAAAGTGAATACATGGATCGTCTCCATCAATTTTTTAAAAATATTGCCAGGCCTGTAAAAAAATGATTATGAAGACAATTAGCCCATTTATCTTTCTCGGATTGTTATTTACTTCTTGTTTAGATGATTTTGAGCCCCGGTCATTATCTTTTACAAAAGTGTACGGGGCCAATTTAGAACCCCGTTTGGATGGATTACTTTCGACCGACAATGGGTTCCTTATATACGGTAGTTTTGATAAAAGCATCCAGGGAGACCCCGGAAATTCAGGGGATGTACCCACAATCATCAAAACCGATGCATTGGGTAATGAAATGTGGAGGACGAGCTTGGGACTAAGTAAATTTTCGTTTCAAAACAACCTCAATTTTAACATCTTTATGAAAGATACAACCTGGGAAGCAGGTAGCACTTGGATCAATAATGTGATTCAATTGCGTAACTCAAATAAATACTTTGTTGCAATGTCAATTACTCTAGAAAATCCTGATGGATTTCGCTTTTTTGCTCCTGTATATGTTGTTCTCAGTGATAAGGGGGATGTGCTGGAGTATAACACACTTATGGACAATGTAGCCGATCCCAGCTATCCTTCAGTCTGGGGACTTGCAGATAAAAAAGATTTATTATTTAGATTTCAACCTTGGGCTTTCAATGTACCCGGATCAAGTGATATCATCATAATGTTCAGATGGAGTATTTCCGTTTTTGGTGATAACAGCGACAAATTGTTTTCTTCATTATACCGATTACGTGAAGGAGATTACCAAAATCCGGTTTGGATCCAAGATTATTCCGATCAATTTCCAGGAGTAAATTTTACGCAGGTCAATCATTTATCATTTGATGATGGTAATATTGTTTTGGTTGGATCAGGGAGAAACTGGGGAGATCTTTGCTGGAGAATCATTTTAAGCAAAATTGATTCTCAGTCCGGTGAGATTATGCAGGATCAATACCTGACGCCGCAGGAAGAACACCACCAGGGAATTGCGGTAATTCCATTTGGTGATGGATATGCTGTTCAAAATTATCGTACAAATTTTGAAAAAACTGGATGCGATTATCTTCCTTCAAACGATCCTAATGCAGTTAGTCAGGAAATAGGAAGTATACGATTTGTAAACAAAGATTTAGGATCAAGTTCGCTGGTAGATATCACCTTGCCGGAGTTGGGCGACTGGGCATGGCTTTCGTTCTTAGAAACATTCGACGGAGGATTGGTCTCCGGATTTGCTACCGCCCCGGGGGCTGACGGCCAGTTAGGTACATATATTGTAAAGGTAGATACGAAAGGGTGTCGTTCAGTGGGAGTACAGGGATCCTTCATCTTTATTATCAACTGGATTGTTTGAAGCCGCTGATGGGGGAATCGTGTTTGGCACCACAAGTAGCTTATGGGCCACAAATAAATGGAGTCTCAATAAATTGTCAAAAGATGGAGAATTTTAGTCTTAAAAAGAAAGTTCAGATTACTCTAATATTCCTGTTGCTACTCTCATCGTGTGAGCAAGAACCAGCCAATTTTTCGCAGAAATCCCCACTTTCTCCAAAGGAAGAGATGCTTAATGGTGACTGGCAATACGATGCCCTGGTGATCGAAGGTGATACATTTAACATTCCTGACTGGGATTTTGAGCCATTTAAACCGAATTATGATCTTTATAATGTGAAATTCAGATGGTTCAAATACTTTGGAAATGGGACGTATGAGTACCGAGCTGAAACAGGCCCAGGAAACTTATCTCTTGGTGAAAGCCTCAATTTTCAGCCTACCTTTGGCTATTGGGAACTTTCTATAAATGAGGACAGACTAATACATAATAAAGGGTTTGATTATGTAACCCACTACAAGATCATTGAGTTAACGGAAGAAGGATTTATCCGGGAGTATCAACGCATTATTCAAAGAATTGATAATTTGCATTCAGATAAATGGGGATTGGGGGTCGGTGATACAGTGGTGTACCGGGAGGTTTTTGTGCCAAGAGATCAATAGTATGAAACCGGAACGTATAATTCTGCGAGAAATACCTATAATACAGCAGGGGAACGCATAATACACAAAGAAATGTCCATGATACTAAGTGGGGAGCGCATGATTCTGCCAGAGAAGCACTTAATTCTTATAGAAAAATCCTATATTCTATAAAATAATACAATATTCTACCGGAGATGCCCACGATAATTTAGAAAAATCCTATATTTTCTAGAATAATACAATATTCTCTTGGAGATGCCCATCATTCTCTAGAAAAATCCTATATTCTATAAAATAATACAATATTCTACCGGAGATGCTCACGATAATTTAGAAAAATCCTATATTCTCTAGAATAATACAATATTCTCTTGGAGATACCCATCATTCTCTAGAAAAATCCTATATTCTATAGAATAATACAATATTCTACCGGAGATGCTCATAATATTGCGGAGGAATGCATCATAATGCAGGAGCAGCCCATGATTCTATAGAGAATTGCGATATTCCATTGAAGATGCTCATGATACCGACTGAGAATTGCAAAATTCAACCTCTTATTCTATTTCAATTCAGAGGACTCTTCCCCACTCCGCTGATGCTCCGGGGTCTGAGGTTGGAGATGAGAAATCGATGCCAAATCGCTAACCCCATTCACTTCATATAAAAAAACATTCACACAATGTCGACAAGGCAGCAAAAAATCCCTGGTTAAATGTGGTCAAGTAGAATAAGGAATCTGATCCCATAATATTCCGGTGCTCTGCACCTTTTTGATAGGTCAATATTTAGCTATAGGTATTGTTGGTGCTCTGCGCCTCATGTATAAAAGTCAGAATTTAATTATGAGGGTACATTTATAATGATGAATCTATTTGCCTTGATATTACCATGAATTGTGCTTGAACTTGCCTTGATTTATTTATAGTAGAATGTAAATAGCCAAAAGTAACTTTCGTCCCGAAACTTCGGGAGGATGACTACTAGGGGATTGGGTTCAAAGTGTCATCAATTCGTCATCCCAAGACTGATTTCATCCACTTAGCTATCGGCATGTCTATTATCATTCAAAATATTACGAGAGTTCCGAAACATGGAGATTACCTGAACAAGTCAGGTAATGACGGGATTAATGAGGTCCTAAAAACAGCAGTATTTACAATTTTACAAGTATCAAGGATACGCCAATTAAATGGATTCATTTTTAAAAACCGCAATATATATAAATATTATGCGAATTAAATCGCATATAATATATAATAAATACTTTTGTAATCGCAATATATGTATTAATATTACTTTATGATATCAAGATCATTAGCTAAAACTATTAAAAAACGTCTTTTTACAGGTAAGGCCATTATAATATTAGGATCACGCCAAGTTGGAAAAACTACCTTATTGCAAAAGTTGACCAATAGACTGGAAAATGTATTATGGCTGAATGCAGATGAGCCAGATGTTCAAACAATGTTTGCTAATCCATCATCCACCCTATTGGCAACAGAATTTGCTAAGGTAAAAATTATTGTTATTGATGAGGCACAACGAATAAGAGATATAGGAATCAAGTTAAAACTTATCACAGATCAAATTAAAGATATTCAGCTGATCGTTACAGGTTCATCAGCACTGGAGTTGGCCAATGAGGTTAACGAACCGCTTACCGGTAGGAAATGGGAGTATAATTTATACCCGCTTTCTTTTGAAGAAATGGCAAGCCACCATGGACTAACTGAGGAAAAAAGACTATTACCCCATAGATTGGTATATGGCTATTATCCTGACGTTGTTACATCCGAGGGGAATGAAAAAGATGTATTAAAGCAACTGTCTGAAAGTTTCTTATATAAGGATTTACTCAGTTGGAATAAAATTAAAAAAAGTGATAAAATCATAAAACTGCTGCAAGCATTGTCTTTTCAGGTTGGCAACCAGGTTTCTTATAATGAGCTTGGAAATCTTGTTGGCTTGGATAATGAAACGGTAGAAGGATATATTCAAATGCTGGAGCAAACATTCATTATTTTTAGATTAGGTACTTTCAGCAGAAACTTAAGGACAGAATTAAAAAAAACCAAAAAGATATATTTTTATGATAACGGCATCAGGAATGCATTAATAGCTAATTTTCAGCAAGTTGGCTTGCGCCAGGACATGGGTGCCCTCTGGGAGAATTTTATGATTTCTGAAAGAATGAAATACAATGCCAATAATAATATTTGGTCAAATCGTTTTTTTTGGCGTACATCAGCCCAGCAAGAAGTAGATTATATTGAGGAAAAAGACGGCCTGATCCATGCTTTTGAGTTTAAGTGGAATGTTAGAAAATCAGGAAGAATAACCAGGGCGTTTACAAATGCTTATCCAGATGCTAAGGCAACAATTATTACCCCGGAAAATTTCGTAGAGTTTCTTATAGTATCCTGATTCCCTGACACAACTCCACAACACGGCCAACAATAAGTGCCTAACGAAATAGGGATTAGTGGCTTTCAACATCAAATCAGTCAACCAAAGATAGGTGGAAAGAATAAATCAGCTAATAAATATGGTGAATCAGTTATTCTGGTGTTGGACAATTTAGAATTTCCGGTTGCTGGAAAAGTTCCTCTTTCGATTTTAGGGTTTTTATATTGAATCCAAGCTACTTCACAAGTTCAGCAATCCTATCCAGCGGTACAGTCTTATCTTCGAACCTCAGAGTTTTCCCCGCGGAATAACTCTGAGGGGGCAGGGGGCTGGCAGATAAATCGAAAATTGATATAACATTTTAGCGATTGCAATCGAAAATTATTATGTTTTTTAGTGATTTAAATCGAAAATTATTAATACTATTTTCAATTCGTCAGAAATATGAGGGTGCAGCGCACCCGAAATATTTATAGATTAATTCAATTTAAACCCGCCAGGTGCGGAGCACCGTCATATCATTAAAAAGGAATACTATATTATTTAGTATTTGCTAATATTATTAGTATTTTTGTTTGGCCATCAAACTAAAAATATGCATCAATGTATCTCAATTGCCATACCTACTTCTCCTTTAAGTACGGGACCCTCTCCATCGAGGGCCTCTTTGCGGAGGCGCAGCGTTGTGGCATCCGTAAGCTGGTCCTCACCGACATCAATAACACCTCGGGGTACATTGAAATGTTACGGATATGCGAACAAAACCGCAAGGAATACGATCTTGAAATTGCCCTGGGCATAGAATTTCGTGCGAAAGGCCGGTTGCTGTACATTGGCCTGGCAGAAAACAACGACGGATTTGAAGAGCTCAACCGCTACCTCTCATACCACAACACCTCCGGTAACCCATTACTCAGCAAGGCTCCTGCTTTTGAGCATGTCTATGTGATCTATCCGTTTACAACCGGCATGGATCCTCTCGCCTTGTGCGAAAATGAATTTATCGGCATCCGCCCCGGGGAACTTTCACGGTTAGTGACCTCGCAACTCACCCATCATATGCACAAGCTGGTTGCCCTCCTGCCTGTCACATTTGCCAATAAGGCGGGCTTCAACATCCATCGCCTGCTGCGGGCAATCGACAAAAACACCCTGCTCAGCAAACTTGATCTGCAAGATCAGTGCTCGCCGGACGAAGTAATGATGCCTGCCGGGGAGTTGGAAACCCTGTATGCCGGCTTCCCCGAACTGCTTGCCAACAGCACCAAACTTCTGAATAACTGCTCTATCCGGTTTGAGTTGGGTACCGATAAAAACAAAGCCAACTTTACCAACAGCAAACGCAACGACCGGGAAATGCTGATGGCGCTGGCCATGGAAGGGTTTGACAAGAGATACGACCGCTACGACCATCATGCACGGTCACGGCTGTTTAAAGAACTGGACATCATCTCCGCACGTAATTTTGAATCCTACTTTCTAGTGGCCCATGACATCATTCAATTTGCCGAACGCAAAAACTTTGCGCACGTGGGCAGGGGCAGCGGGGCAAACAGCGTTGCCGCTTATTGCCTGCGTATCACCGATGTGGACCCTATCGAACTCAATTTATATTTTGAACGGTTTCTCAACCCGGAGCGCACCTCCCCGCCCGATTTCGACATTGACTTTTCATGGAAAGACCGTGATGAAGTAACATCTTACATTTTTGAAAAGCATACCCCACACCACACGGCTTTGCTGGGGACCCACTCCACATTCAAGGACCGGTCGCTGATCCGTGAGTTGGGCAAAGTGTTTGGCCTTCCAAAACCTGAAATTGATGCCATTGTAGCACATCCTCAACAGCATCGCAACCGAGACCACATCACGAAGCTTATCTTCCGGTACGCCGAAAGGATGTACAGCATCCCCTCCCATCTTTCCATTCATGCCGGTGGTGTGTTGATCACTGAAAAACCCATTTATGTCTATACAGCCACTGACCTGCCACCCAAAGGTTTTCCGGTGGTACATTTTGAAATGCACAACGCCGAGGATATAGGCATTTACAAGCTGGATATTCTCAGCCAGCGGGGTCTGGGACATATCAAGGACACGGTGGCCATGGTTAAAAAAATCAGGGGTGAAAAAATAGACATTACCGATTTTAGGGCATTCAAAAAAGACCCCAAAATCAAGGACCTGATCAGCAGGGGCAAAACCATGGGGTGTTTTTATGTAGAGTCTCCCGCCACACGCATGCTTTTAGGCAAGCTCAGGTGCGACAATTACCTTACACTGGTGGCAGCAAGTTCCATCATCCGCCCGGGTGTGGCCCGCTCAGGAATGATGCGCGAATACATTCACCGCCACCTGAACCCCGACAGTTATACATCCATACACCCCAAAATGGATGAACTGATGGCCGAAACCTATGGTGTAATGGTGTACCAGGAGGATGTGATTAAAGTAGCCCACCGCTTTGGCGGCCTCACACTTTCGGAAGCAGATATCCTGCGCAGGGGAATGTCAGGAAAATACCGCTCCAGAAAAGAGTTTCAATTTGTGAAGGACCAGTTTTTTAGTAATTGTAAAAAACGGGGATATCCGCAAAAAGTAACCGACCGTGTTTGGTTCGAAATCGAAAGTTTTTCGGGATACTCATTTGCCAAAGGGCATTCGGCCAGTTATGCCGTGGAGAGCTATCAGAGCCTGTACCTGAAAGCACACTATCCGCTGGAGTTTATGGTAGGTGTAATCAACAATTTTGGTGGTTTTTACCATACAGAATTCTATTTTCATGAGGCCCGTATGAATGGTGCACAAATCAAGGCGCCCTGCATCAACCACAGCGACTATACCACCACCATTATCGGTAATACGATTTATATTGGTTTCATCCACCTCAAAAGCCTGGAAACACGGATTGGCGAGGCAATACCGGAAGAGCGGTCTTCCAATGGGCCTTTTACAAGCATGGACAACTTCATCCGGCGGGTAGCTGTTTCGCTTGAACAAATATCCATTCTTATCCGTATAGGTGCGATGCGTTTTACACAAAAATCAAAGCGGGAACTTCTATGGGAAGCACATCTCTATTTTGGAAAAGGGAAAAACGCAAAATATGCGATCGATCTCTTTAATCTTGAACTGCCGGATTACAAACTACCTCCACTTGATGAAATGCCTTACGAAGATGCTTTCGATGAACTGGAGCTGCTTCATTTTCCACTCTGCGACCCTTTCACGCTCCTTAGTACAGACGACCGCGGAAATGCATGCGCCGGGGACCTGCCCGGGTTTGTCAAAAAGAAGATACAGATCATGGGATACCTTGTTACCATCAAAAACACTTATACCAAAGATGGGAAGCTGATGCATTTTGCCACATTCTACGATGCTAAAGGAGATGTGTTTGACACTACCCATTTTCCCCCGGTGGCCAAAAAAAACCCTTTCCGTGGGCGTGGTTTTTACAAAATGGAAGGAACCGTAGTAGAAGACTTTGGGTATCCAATGGTTGAAGTTGACTTAATGGAAAAAATGCCGATGGTACACAAAGAGACACCTAATGCACGGTTGAAGCCACATTAAACCCTTCAGTTTTACCGCCGCGAATTCGCGAATGGCTTATAAACTAATTTGCGGTAATTTTTTGTCCCATTCTTTTTGTTTTTTTTCTAATACAATCCTTTTCGAATTGAGTTTTAACTCTCCAAAATTTACAATTAACGCCAGTTGATTACTTGACACTTTTAAGTAGTTAATAGCCTGCGCAATAAACTCATCTGCTATGCCAGATACTGCCTTTACTTCTAATATTATTTTCTTAAATACGACAAAATCTGCATAAAATTTGTGAGGTAAAACTATATCCTTATAATTTACTATGTATTCTTTTTCCCTTTCATATTGTATTCCTGCTTTGTTAAATTCATATTCCAATGCATCTTTGTATACTATTTCCAGAAAACCAGGTCCCAGGTTGTTATGGACCTCAAAGCATTTGCCAATGATTTGGTAACTTTTTTCTTTGTAGATAATATCGGTCATATTTTATTTCTTGTAGTCGCGAATGATTTCTTTCATTTGCGAATTCGAGGCTCAATTAAAAAGGTATAGAATGATATTATCCAAAAATACGTTATATATAATAAGATAGAAGTGATCAAATAGAACGATTCGCTTTAAATAATTTAGTAAATTAGTATTATGGTTGATTATTATCAGGTTCTTGGTATACCTCGTTCTGCAAGTGCTGAAGAAATTAAATCAGCTTTTAAATCACTTGCATTACGGTACCACCCTGATCGGAATCCGGATAACCCGGCTGCTGAAGAAAAATTTAAAGAGATCAACCGGGCTTACCAGGTGCTGTCCGATTCGTACAAAAAGTACCAGTACGATCTGTCTTTTGAAGTCCGCACGCGTCCTCCTCCCCCAAGATCAGGCCGTGAACCATTTTACTATCCACCATTTACCCGAACAGGCCAATACAGGCGTAAAGAATATCAGTATGGGTGGAAATATGTAAAAGCACAGGTAGTTGCATTTTCATTCATTTTTATTGTAGCGGCCGCAGTTATGGGGGTTAAATATTTGTATGATGAATACAAAGTCGCCAAAGATGTTCGACTGGCTGCAGCGCGTGAAGTTCTGTTTCAGGAAGCACAAGGCTACTTTGACAATGGTGAATATAGAAAATCATTGGATATTCTAAAGAATATGTACCGCCGCAACCCAATAGAACAATCAATCATTGATCATCAGGATCTAATGATTCGGCAAGTAATGAATGAAGGTCTTAACCAATATAGTCTTAGTAATTTCGAGAGTGCAATAATTAGTTTTGGTATTGTAAAAGACTATCAACTATTACATGACCCACTGGTTTATAAACGTTTAGCTGAATGCTATCGTGCGCTTGAAATGTACCCTGAGACAATTAGTGCCCTGGCATTTTTACAGAAAAATGACCGGATGAACCTGAAACTCAATATGGAGATCGGACTTCTCTATTTCGATCAACTCGATCAACCCGAAAATGCCAAACCTTATTTAGACAATGCACGAATAAGAGTAAAAAATATATTAACTGAGATTTACGGAAGAGCGGCAGAATTAGTTATGAATCCGGATGAGAGCCCTCCTATATATTTTGATATATTTTATGCACACGCACGATTGTATACAACCCTTGAGTTGAGCAGCGATGCCATCAAGGACTGTAACTGGTCTATATTTCTTAGACCTGAACAATCAGACCCCTACCATTTACGCGGAATAAATTATTTGGCGATCGGAAATAATTTCAGGGCATGCAAAAACTGGAAGGCAGCTGCCAACAGAAATCATCCTGATGCCTATGAAATGCTTCAGAAGTACTGTCGCTAAATGTAAGTTAGTACTGCCTGGGCATGACGATCCACAAAATGATGTAAACAAGCACACCCGGAAATCCGGCACTTAAAATTGACAGTAGTAAATATCCAATTCGAACAATAGTGGGATCCCAACCAAAATAATCTGCAATACCAGCACAAACACCTGCAATTATCTTATCATTAGATCGTGTTAGTTTTCCTGTAGTCATATTCTTATTATACAATAGTCTTTAAATTTCATTTAATGCTTTCGCAATTCAATTATAATAAATTATACGAAAAATACCCGGTGTACGATATTGTACAATTTTATTTTGATTTCATCAGGATTTTGACGGACAAAACTCATTCAGTAGCTCCCGTGCAATCTCAATATCCAGGATTACTGCTTTTTTCCAGTCGAGGCATGCACCGGCCAAATCATCCATATCATATTTAACTGTTCCACGATTTAAATATGCAGGACCATAATCAGGTAAAAGTGCTATAGCCTTGTTATAATCATGAATCGACTTCTCGTTTTCGTCCATTCGATAATATGAATATGCCCTTTCAAAAAACACTTCGCCATAATCAGGATCAAGTTCAATGGCTGTATCGAAGTCTGCGATTGACTTTTCATTTTGCATAAGCATTGATTTGCATAAGCCCCTATAATAATAATACGAGGCATTTTCCGAATCCAAAGCAACTGCCTGATCGTATAATTTTATCGCCTGGTTATAATTGCCTTCATCATATTGCTGATACCCCTTTTCAAAGAAAGATACAGCTGACTGACCATAGCAATGGGTTGAAATAACCACAAGAAAAAACACTTTCAAAATATAATCAACGTTCATCTCAATTTGAAAATTAACCAAAAAATTAAAGAAGGAAATTAATTAAAGAACTTGCAATCCTGAAAACAAATTTCAGCTTTTGGAGATTTTTAATTGTTCTTCAACATAACCTTTTAACCGGTTTGAATAATAAAGATCACGGTAATAGTTGAGGTCACGGTTCGTGGCTTTGGGATCTTGCTTTAATATCTCTTCATATACTTTGATCATTCCCGCTAAGCCCCTCATACATGCATCTACTTCTTTTGGTTCATCCTGATTTTGAATTGTGTAAATAGACTTACCAAACAAATAAGTTACCTTGAATTTTTCAGCATATTTGTATTTTTTGTTATTGACAATACCTGAGGTAAATACTTCTTCGCTGGTCACTGATATATAGGGTGTTCTTGTAACCCAATTCAGTACATAACTGGTAATTGCTTTTGTATCATTCGAATCCGTTGCAAAGGGATTTTCCTCAAGCCAGATAATATTATTTGCAATTATTTGTTCATCCTGCCTGAAATCATTTTCAATTACCCAATTTGTCTCTCCTATCTTCTGGGCAGTAAGTGATTCCACGAAGAACAAAATAAACAAAAGTCCGATAACACCTCTCATAATATTCAAATATGATACAATCTCGTTAATAAATCCCAAAATGTCAACTAACATAATTGTTGCGAAATAGAATGCAGTCTGATTTAGTAACTTAAAAATGATCTCCTCTAATACCGTGCCGCTTATATAATATGACGTTATTAACGTAACATTATTACCTGCAAGCAGTTTCTATTGATAGAATCGCACATGGAATTTTAAAAGATCAGATTTCGATTAGTTTAGGTCGATAATAGGGAACAAAGGTTCCCTGTCTTCTTTTTTCCCAAAAAAATATTAGTTTTATTCAAACAATCTGACCAGTAATTTCGTTAAGTAATAAAAAACACGAAATGGTCAACTACGTTCTGAAAAAAATAAAAAATATGGCAAGCAATTATGAACAGTCATATCAGTCAAAGTTTGAATTTGCCTTACATAATTTCTACAAATATCAGAAGGAAACTAAAATACAACCATTAAAAAATAAACTCCACCACTAGCATAATCTGTCAGGTTAAGTTCCCTGGAATATACTCTTTTTGAATGTAATTTAGTGAATAGAAAAATTGCTGATTTATTTCAAATAATTTATAAACTATGAAAAAGGGAATCCTGCTCCAATATGCTTTTGTTGTCATAATTTTCACTCTTCTATCTTGCCAGCAAGCCACTGTTGAAGATAGTTTTCGAAAGCATGTGCAGTATCTTGCTTCAGACGAACTCGAAGGTAGAGAGGCTGGAACAGACAGTGAAAAAAAAGCTGCCGATTACATTAAAAAAGAATTCAGTAACATTGGACTTTCTCCAATGGGTACCGATGGGTACTTTCAGGATTTTGAATTTATAATAGGCAAAAACCTGGGTGAAAATACTTTTACTATTGATGGTGTATCACTCGATGTTGAAGAAGAATACTTCCCACTAAACTATACCGGTAATGCTGCAGTTTCAGGGGAGATTCTTGATGTGGGATTTGGTATAGAAGCCGAAGATCTTAACTATAATGATTATTCTTCTGTATCTGCTCCCACTGGGAAAATTTTTGTAATCAACATATCTTCACCCGATGGCATTCATCCCCATTCAAAATACCTGGATTATCACAATGTTCGGCAGAGGGTCAAAGATGCGGCTTTAAAGGGTGCAATTGCCGTAATATTGATAAATGAAGACCCAAATACCGAGGCCCCTGTAAAAAATTACACAGAGAAAATGGCCAGGGTTACCATTCCAGTAGTTTTTGTTGATGATGCTGCTAAGGTAAATGGTAAATTGAATGCTGATCTGGAAGTATCACTCGTCGATGACGAACGCACAGCACGTAACGTTATAGGATATATCGACAACAATACAGAAAATACAGTGATTATAGGTGCTCATTTCGATCACCTGGGATATGGGGAGCACGGCGGGTCTTTATACAGGGGAGATGAGGACCAGATTCATAACGGAGCTGATGATAATGCCTCAGGAACGTCGATGTTAATTGAAATAAGTCGCGCGATAAAAAACACCAAACTGAGCAACTCCAATTTCCTCTTTATTGCTTTTTCCGGCGAAGAAAAAGGATTGTTGGGTGCTAATTATTTTACTAAAAACCCCACCATCGATCTTGACCAGGTATCGTATATGTTGAATATGGATATGGTCGGCCGGCTTGATACAGCGGATTACTCACTGGCTGTAAGTGGTGTTGGCACATCACCAGTATGGAATCCTGTGTTAAACGATAATATTCCGGATCCGCTTAAAATTGTTACAACTGAATCTGGTGTTGGGCCTTCTGACCATACTGCATTTTACCTGTCAGATATCCCGGTACTACATTTTTTTACAGGCACACATGAAAATTATCATAAGCCTTCAGACGATGCAGACCTTATTAATTACGATGGAATGGTCGCGGTTTATAGTTATATACTGAATGTAATCATTGACCTTGATACCGAACCAAAACTCACTTTTGCAAAAACCAAAGATTCAGATAGCCGTAAAGCACCAAAATTTTCCGTAACCCTTGGTATCATTCCTGATTATATGTATGACAAAGGCGGGGTAAGAATAGACGGTGTTTCAGATGATAAACCCGCTGCTAATGCAGGAATGAAGAAAGGAGATATTCTATTAAAGCTTGGTGATTATAGCATTGACGATATGTATGCTTATATGGATGCATTAAGCAAGTTTAAAAAGGGTGATGAAATTATTGTGGAGTTAAAAAGAGGTGATGAAACTCTTATTGTAGACGTCAGGTTTTAGCCTGCGTTATTCAAGGTTGCAATGTTGTAAAATCTACTTCGTTTGCATAAAAAATACTGCTGTAGTTTTTATCAGAAACAAATGCTTTAACATAGTATGTTTTATCACTTTCAAGGCCTTCCTGATTTATACTGAAATTACCGGTGACCGACCGTTCTCCAATTGCTACCAGATTGCCATTGATAATGTTTGCCCCGGGAAAATCAGCCCATATGAATCCATATGTCCATGTTTTAGCAGCTCCCTCATCCTCCAGTTTTCCAACAAAAGTTGCACTATTTTTACCAATGTTCTGGACTTCGTTAGTGCGAACCGTAGGATCGACCTGCTCAGGATTATGGCAGGATACCAGCACCAGGAAAAGCAAATAAAGTAATGCTGCCCTCATAGTGCAAATATAGCAAAATACAATAAGTGTATATTTAATAGACCACTAATTGCTTTTACGGGCAGACCCACCGCTGCTGGAGCTCACATGCACTTTGCCGGGTTCTCCCCGGTATCGAATACTCCCTGCACTTGATGCACTTGCATCGATGCGTTTTGAAGCGAATACTTTTGCACTTCCTGAAGAACTGGCGCTTACTTCCGCTTCTTCACACTCCAGATCGTATGCCCTGTAGTCTCCGGCACTGGAAACCGATACATCCTGAAACATAGCCCTGCCTGAAATAGTAACATCGGCCGAACTGCTTACCGAAACCCTTAAATTGTCGGTATCAATCTCAAGGGAAGCATCACCGGCACTTGAAGCTTCTATACGAAGTTTCTCTGATTTCAATACATTTTCAGTTTGCACAGTTGCTGCAGAACTCACAGATACAACCTCAAGGTACTTATAATTGACCCATACGGTAACATCAATATTACGGTGGCTTCCTCTTCGGAGTTCAATTCGGAGTTTATCACCTGATATATCCGTTACAACTTCGTCCAGGTCAAGCCCTCTGGCTTCAATCCTTGCTTTTTCCGTTGATCCGCTAATGAGAATTACATTTATAGCTTCACTTACCTGTATTCGACTAAAAGATGATAAATCCCTTGTTTCGGTATTTTGAGCTGCCACCTTACTAAAATTGACCAGTAAAATAGACGCCAGAAGTATTAGTGATATCTTTTTCATTTGATTTTTACTTTTTATACTCTAATTCTTAGTTCAATGACAGGTACTGATCCATAAAGGTTGCATAAAAAATCCCTGTTCTTTTAAACTATTATACGTAGAAATGCATCTATAGTATGTAACCTTTCAAAACAATTGAAGTATTGCTGATAGACATTATTTATAAATAGGAATAAAAACGTGAAATACTTAACTAAAATAAATACAAGGGATATTGTAATAGTGGTGGGTATTCTTGTAGCAATTTTAATAAGTATTTCCACACAATGGGCAAGAGCGGAAAATCCACTACAAGATATTGTCTTACAAAAAAATATTGAATTAGGTTTAGGTTAGGTCAAAAGTTCAAGATTATTTGGACTGAAGAAGGGGATTTATTCCCCTTTTTTTAATTGATTTTTAAAAATACTTCTTAATTTGCAAATGGATCAAAGAACAATGGAATGGGCAAAGAACAATTAAATATACTGATCAATTTGGCAGCATCTGATTCATTAATAGCTGAAAAAGAAGCCAGGCACTTGATGATAATTGGTCAGGCCGCAGGCATTTCCAAAGAAGAGATAGAAGAGATGATGAAAAATCCTTCCCACATCGGAAGTTTCGATAATCTTACTGATGACCAGCGTTTTGAACATCTGTATGACACCATACAACTAATGAAGATAGATGGACAGGTATTTAAAAGTGAAATTATGTTTTGCGAAGATATTGCCGAACGTCTTGGTTACAATAAAAAAGTAGTGGGTGAATTATCGACACAGATTTACAGCGATCCTGCCATCACTGCTGATCGTGAAAATCTGAGGAAGAAAGCTCAAAAATATCTCGTTTGAAAAAAGCAGAGTCTGCAAATTAAGGTAGCAGCTTTATGAATGATAATCAGGTAGCCTTTATTTATTAATGGCCCTGGCTGAAGTCTGATTTATAATTAGGGATTGATAAACTAATTATTCTCTCAGAAATTTATATTTGAAAATAATCCATTCCACATGTAACATTTTCAGCTATTCAGGCATCTGTATTACATATGGATCTTTCAATTAAAACATTCATACCTAAAATTACGCTTCTATTAATATTGATGATATCCATTGTAGAAAGTGGATATTCGCAGACGGGTAGGATCAAAGGCCGAATTATTGATAAAGAAACCCGTGAATCGCTGGCGTTTGTTCATATTCTTGTCAATAATAGCCGGTCAGGGACAACTTCGGATATTGACGGCCGGTTTTCAATACACTATTCAGGACAAATAAAGTCCCTGCGATTAAGCTACGTAGGGTATGTTACGCAGCTACTGGTCATCACTGATCATTTAAATAAAAATCCGAAGCAATCCTCTGACAACCTTATCATCAGGCTTGTGAGAGATACCCGGGTCCTCAAAGAACTCGTTTTTGAAGCAGGGGAAAACCCTGCACATCCCATTATAAGAAAAGTTGTGGATAACAGGAAAATAAATAACCCTGAAAAAATTAAATCATTCAAGTACAAATCCTACAACAAATTTATAATCGATGCAGAAAATATTGAGGATGACGATGAAGAGTTTCAGGAATTCATTACTTCCAAATACCTTTTCATTATGGAGTCGGTTACCGAAAGAAAATTCCTTCGCCCGGACCGTAGTAAGGAAACAGTTATTGCCAATCGAGTGGCAGGTTTCAAGAACCCCCTGTTTACAACGCTGGCAAACTCCTTTCAGCCATTTTCATTCTATGGAGACTATATCAAAGTGGCAGGTAAAAGGTATCTCAACCCCATCAGTAAAGGAAGTACAAAAAAGTACTTTTTCGAGCTAAAAGATTCAATCTATTCGAAAGGCCATAAAGTTTATCTGATAAAATTTGAACCACGAAAAGCTAACTTTGATGGCCTGAAAGGGATATTATATATCAGTACATATAAATATGCCATTGAAAATGTAATTGCTGAAACAGCAAATCTGTTTGAGCATTTTAATGATAATGCAAAGATAGAAGTAACGACCAATGATGAATCCAATAACAGAGGTGTTGGACTAGATATTGAAATAGAAGAAGATACCACCAGTCTTCCCGAGACAGATACGGTTCAGGTTAAGAATAGTAAAAACAATGATGCTTTTGAACAAATATCGATAACCTTCAAAATCCAGCAAAAATATGACCTGATCGGTGATTCACTATGGTTCCCGCTTCAACTGAACACAGATATTACCATTGGAGATGCCTCCGGTAATTCTGATGGCGCTTTGAAAGGTGTTGGCAGGAGCTACTTATCCGACATTGAATTATTAGCTGAGCTAAAAAGTCGTGAATTTGACCGTGCTGCACTGGAATTTGATCCAAAAGCAAATAGAAGAGACTCCGTATTTTGGGATCAATATCGCATTGAACCAATTACTTCCCGGGGACTGGAAACCTACCATTTTATTGATAGTGTTGGGGAAGAAGAACATTTTGACAGGATAATTACCGGGTTTGCGCTATTGACAACAGGAAAAATAAGGGTCGGTAAAATTAATCTGGATGCAAATGAATTCCTTAATTTTAATCGGTATGAATCCGTGAGGCTAGGCATTGGTGCACATACCAATACTCTCCTTTCAAGGTTTTTTAACGTGGGTGGTTATGTAGCTTATGGCTTTAGGGACAAAGATTTTAAATACGGAGGAGATATCAACTTCTTTCTAACCAGGAAAAATGAAATCAAGCTTTCAGCAATTTACCAGAAAGATGTGTCGGAGTTTGCCGGATCAAAATTCTATATGGACAACAATCCGTTGTCATCAGAAAGGAACCGGGAGTTTATGATTGACAATATGGATAAATACGAGAACAAGGAAGCGGCAATAAGTTTTTACTTTTTAAAATACCTTGATACACGGATTGCGTTCAGCCAGTCCACGAAAGAAGTTACAACTTCGTATTTGTATGCAATCCCCGATTCGGAAACTCCTGTGTTGACAAATAAGTTTGATTTCACAGAAATAAAGCTTGGTTTCAAGTATTCCTTCAGGGAAAAATATATTGAAGTGTTTGGTAATAAAGTATCAACAGGAACGAAATATCCTGTGATATGGGTAAACTACACCCGAGGCCTTGAGGGTGTTGCAGGAGGCGAATTCGGTTATGAAAAATGGGATCTTAAAATCCAGAAAACTTTTACAATCAAAGGACTGGGGCAACCAACAATTGCAATTAAAAGTGGTTTAACTTTAGGAAACCTACCCGCCACAAATTTGTATAATGGAAATGGAAGTAAGGCACAATGGATCCCGCTGGAAGCCGTAAACAGCTTCCAAACCATGAGTTTGGGAGAATTCCTATCTGACAGGTACGCAGCCATTTACTTTAGCCATAGTTTTGGAAAGGTAGTCATCAATCCGAAACGATCTACACCAGAATTTATAATTATCACTAATGCCGCCTGGGGAACACTCGCTCATCCCGAAAGACATTTGAACTATAATTTCCAGACCATGGAAAAAGGATATTATGAATCCGGGCTGTCAATTCGGGAATTGTATCGAATATATAGTGTAATTGGATTGGGTGTAGCAGGATTTTATCGTTATGGCCCCTATGCAAATGCAGAAACCTGGGATAATATTTCTATTAAATTTTCCATAAAGTTTTCGATTAGATCTTTATAAAAACATTTTTGTATTTTTTTCTGAAATCGTAATACTATGTTTTGGAACTCCAAAGCTTGGGATTACCGGGACTCGTCCGAACGGTTTTAGCCGGGCGGGTAAGCCTGGTAATGACGAATTTTTTTTAATGAGCAATTAATAAAAACCATAAAAAATACCCGGCCGAGGATGACTCAACCGGGTATTAAATCAAAATATCAATAAATTAATTTGCTTTCACTTCCAGGCTGATTCGTGCCTTTTCCCAGGCAAATTCCAGAGATTCATCAACACTGTAGGTAAGTCTTTCTGTTACTTCATCAGACCATGCAGGAGTTGTAGTAACCCTCAATACATCCTGATCTTCTGCATAAGTGAATGCACCCCAGGCATCCCATCCGCTATTGAATATTACAACCCAATCTTCATTTTCATTGGGTATCATAAAAATTGCATATTTTCCTGCGGCCAACTCCTGCCCATTGATGGTGACATTCTTACTAAATTCAATGGAGGTTGTTTCATTTGCACCGGCACGCCAGACTTTACCATAGTCCTCCAGTCCACCCCATACCGTCCTGCCTTTTACTGCCGGCGATCCATAATCCACGGTAATTGCTACACCGTCAATGTCTCCCGCAGCCTGTTGGCGTGGACTTGGTAGCGGTTCACTGGAGGCTTCTCCCTCCTCTTCTTCAGCTTCTGATTCATCTCCGGCTTCTGCTTCTGATTCATCATAATCGGCGTATTCCGCTTCATCTTCTACACCCTCCTGGTTGCCGGAAGTGCAGCTAACAAAAGTAAGTGCGAATACGGCAAACAAAGCCCATAATAATCCATTTAGTGTTTTCATAGTGTTATAATTTAGTAATTAATAAAATGTTTATTTCCGTAACTCGTAAACAACCTGTCCATTCATGATTGTTTTATCTACTTGCGTTTCGAGGATTTCTTCTTCGGGTATGGTCATAATATCTTTAGTAAAGATAGTAAAATCCGCGAGTTTACCGGGTTCGATCGATCCTTTAACATTTTCTTCAAATTCACCATAGGCTGCATCAAGTGTATAGGACCTTAATGCTTCCTCCCGGCTCATCCGCTGATCAACCTCATAACCCTCCGGAGGTGTACCCTTGAGGGTTTTCCGTGCAACTGATGCATAAAAAGATGCAATCGGATTGATAGGTTCCACCGGCACATCAGTTCCATTAATAACTGTTGCACCTGATTGGAGCAGTTTTTGCCATACATAGGCACCATCTGTGATACGTTTTTCACCCAACCTGTTAATTGCCCATGGCCGGTCTGAAGACATGTGAATAGCCTGCATGGCAGCTATTACACCCATTTCACCAAACCTTGCAATATCATCGGGATGCAGATGTTGGGCATGTTCGATCCGGTAACGATGGTCCTTCGCCCCGTCAGGGTTTCCATTGAAAGCCAGCTCGTACCGATCCAGAACTTCCTGGTTCGCCCTGTCTCCAATGGCATGCGAACAAACCTGGAATCCGTACAATAATCCATTTTTTGACACTTCAAGGACATAATCCATCGGGAGCGTTTCCAATCCAAATTCACCGGGCATATCGGTATATTCTTCAAGCAACCATGCTCCCCTGTTTCCCAGTGCTCCATCACAATTAAGCTTTATAGCCCGCACTGTTAATAAATGGTCAATGGAATCTATCAAGGGCCCTTTTTTATACCACATCTTCGTGAGTTCCCTGTTGGGTCCTGAAATCATTACATACATCCGTACGCCCAACCTGCCTTGATCTTTGAATGACTGGTATAAATCGATGGTGCTTTGCCCTACGCCGGCATCGTGAAAACTGGTGATACCATTTCGTTGACATGCTTTAATAGCAAGTTCAAGAGCCAGGGCATCACGTTCCGCACTATTTGCGGGAATCTTCCTCGAGATTATGCTTCCTGCACGTTCGCTAAATATCCCGGTGGGATTCCCCCGGGCATCACGAATAATTTCCCCTCCTTCCATTTCTTTTGCAAAACTTTCAACTGACATCTGATTAACTCCGGCAATTTCCATTGCTTTGGCATTGGCAAATCCTGCATGTCCGCTGGCATGCCTCAGGTAAACAGGGTTGTCCGGAGAAACGGCGCTCAATTTGTCATGCGTCTGAAACCCTTTTACTACAGTTTCAGGTTCTGAGTCCCACTTGCTTTGGTGCCACCCTCGTCCCAGTATCCAATCGCCAGGTTCTGCCTTTTCCACGGCTTCAGCAACTATCTCCACCATTTCATCATAATTTTTGATGCCTGATAAATCAAGATTAAGTTTAGAATAACCAAGCCCCATAAGATGTCCATGGGATTCGATAAAACCAGGCGTCATCGTTGCGCCTTCCAAATCAATAACACGTGTTTCCCGGCTTATATATTTATTCATCTCATCAGCATTACCCACATCAAGTATCAGTCCGTCTTTTACAGCAACAGCCTCCACTTTAGGACCATTGTCATTCAATGTATAAATCGGGCCTCCTTTGATAACCATATCAGCCACGGGAACATCTTCGAAGAGATTGCAGGAACAGAAAAGAACAATTAAGCCAATAAAAACAATTGAATTTGATTTTATGATTTTCATGATGAAAGCATGTTTACTATGATCAATAAATTCTTCACCAAGATTACTTAAAAAGATTATCATTGTAAAGAAATATTACACCATGTACAAGTATCAGAAAAATTTTAAGACAAATGAAAAAATATTTTAACAAGATTATTATAGTTGGAATCATGTCATTTTTGCTCACCATTACATTGCAAAGTAGGCTCAGAGCCCAGGAAATGGGTGTGTCGTTTTCCTTTTTCTTTCCTAAAAACGGGTACTTTTCTATTCCTATAAGTCCATTCTCAATTCGTGGTGTTGGTTTTAATCTCAATCGGTATTTCGCAATTGAAACAGGGTTTTCCCTCTACCGGTTTTCAGGATTAAGTGTAACGGAGGTTCCCTTTAATACGATGGAACCAATCATCGGTCCTACTATTACATTTATGGCCCCCCTGGAAGCTGTGCTTCAGTTTGCAGGTAAGTCTCAGGAGTTCAGGCTTAAGGGAGGGTTATTTGGTTTTTATAATCTTTCAAGTCAGATCATTTATGGCAATCTTGACAGAGCATTACGAGATATGGAAGGTTGGGAGGTACTTAATTCTGATTTTACATACGACAATAATCCGGGTTGGGGATATGAATTTGGCGCTGAGTACATTGCGTATGTCAACAAACAATTTGGTATTACCATTGGAGCAAACTATTTTATCGGGGGGGCAAAAATAAATCTTCGTGGAACATATAAGGGAGGCACAGATGGCACTGCTTTTGAAGAAAAAACAGTCGAGTACACGGACTCGATACTTGATTTTACAGGTTGGGAAATATCGTTGGGGGTCTTATTTGGCAGATAATATAACCATTAAATTTTATTCTCGTTTAACATGATGGATTACATTATTTGAGGTTTGAAGGTGTAATGGATAACGATCCAGGTCTTTTTTACACCAATGGCCTTTAAACTAATTGTACTTTATTTATTATTGTGTGATTTTTTTTCGGGAACAAGCTTCTTGGTTATATGAGATTATTTTTCTCCTCTGTCTTTTGTTTGATTATCTTGAATTTGGCGAGTTGCATTAAACCCATACCGGAAAAAGTGATGCCACTTGATAATATCGCCGAGAAATATGTAAAACTCACCCTGGAAATCGGACAATATGATCCTGATTTTGTTGACGCGTATTACGGACCTGAGGAATGGAAGCCTGAAGAGGAGATAAATGTGGATTCATCCGGGATTCCATATGAAGAATTAAAATGGAAAGCCACTGAATTGCACATGACCCTCGAGGAACTTGATATATCATCCTTTGATAGCCTTGATGTACAACGATACCGTTTTCTGGTCAATCAACTTATTGCAATTAAAACAAAGCTGGATATGATTTCCGGGGAATTTCTTCCTTTTGATGTAGAATCAAGGGCGTTGTATGATGCCGTAACCCCTCACTACGAAAAGGAATATTATGATGATCTCCTGAAAAAATTAAGTGAATTGCTCCCTGGCAGTGGAAGTTTAAATGAACGGTACGAAAAATATAGCTCCCAATTTATAATTCCTAATGAAAAACTTGACACAGTTTTTCAGACAGCCATCGAAGAAGCCCGAAAACGTACACTCAAACATTTATCATTACCGGAAAATGAAAGTTTCAATATTGAATATGTAACTGACAAACCCTGGTCAGGTTACAATTGGTATAAAGGTAACAGTTATAGTCTCATACAAATCAATACCGATTTTCCTATCTATATCGAAAGGGCAATCGATCTGGCTTGCCATGAAGGATACCCTGGCCACCATGTTTATAACGCCATGCTGGAGAAAATCCTTGTAAGGGATAAAGGATGGGTTGAATTTTCTATATATCCTCTTTTTAGCCCTCAATCTTTGATAGCAGAAGGTAGTGCAAATTTTGGAATTGAGGTTGCATTTTCAAGTGAAGAGCGACGCCGGTTTGAGAAAGAAACTCTTTTCCCGCTGGCAGGAATTAACCCAACGCTGGTCGATGATTATTATGATATGCAGGAACTGAGGGATAAATTAAGTTTTGCCGGCAACGAAGCAGCTAAAAAATACCTTGATGGTAAAATATCAAGGGAAGAAGCAGCAAAATGGCTTGTAAAGTATAACCTTTTTACTCTCGATAGGGCATTGCAACGTACGAGGTTTTTCGATAAATACCGCAGTTATGTTATCAATTATAATTATGGCAAATACCTGGTGAAAAATTATGTTGAAAGCAATGGTGGAACTGAAGAAAACCTCGAAAAACGGTGGAAAATATTCAGTGAAATATTATCCAGTCCTATCTCAGCTTCTATGATCGAGTAGAAATCTTTGTTTGGTGAATAACTAACTTTAGCAGAGAAAAAGTGTCGGTATGTTTACAACGTAAACACGGATTGATACAATGGAATGTTGGAATGTTGGAATGTTGGAATGTTGGAATATTGGAATATTGGATTATTGGAATATTGGAATATTGGAATGTTGGAATGTTGGATTTTTTAAAATATTGTAACTGATTATCTACTGGTTCATAAATAATTTTTGTTGTTAATCTGGTGATTTGTTGATTTGTTTATATGAGGTTTCGTTTATAAATTCTGTCAATTATTCAACTGTGAACCAAACTTACTCTGAGTACGTAAACTTGGTCCCCTTAAACAAATTGGCATTAAGTGAAACGAAAAATACGTTGCTATCAAATCTTTTGTACAATGTATCATATACATCGGTCCTGTCCGGATTAAAAAATGAGCTTGGATAATACTGGAACTTAATATTGGCGCCCTTGTAAAACTGGATTCCCGCGTGCACAGCAGGCTGAATTGTCCTGACCCTGTCTGTGAACCAGAAGACATTTTTTTCTACTTTGTCACCGTTAACAAATTTCTTCTCCTTGAAATTAAAGGCGTACTCAATGTTACCCCCCGCATATAGAAACGCCTTTCCCATTTTTCCGATTTTAAATCCCAGAGGAATCCCAATATTATAAGTCCTGAATTTCCGTCGTGTGTTTGCATCAGCCGGATCATCGGTAATAAATCCTACGTTTCGAAGATTAACCCCGGTGTAAATTCCAAATGAATTACTTATATCCTTATTTAACATTGATTGAAAGTTAAACACAGGTGCAAACCTGATAACAGTATTGTCCCTTACAGAGTGGATGGGGTTGTTCCACGAAAATATGGTTTCACTTCCTGATGTGGTGTACCATCCCGATTGTGCATTTGCACTAACTACAATCAGAAGGGTAAATAAAAGAGATGTTATAAGTTTATTCATTTTCATATTATTTCAAATTGACGAATACTCCAGTTATTAAGATACAGTTTTGTGATTCAACGTTGCAACCAACAATAAATGCTGGCAAAATATATTAAGTATTTATTTCTGCGTGTAAATCTAGCTATTAAATTTGTCCAAATTTGTTAATAAAAAATATTATTAATTAAACAGATGAAAAATAAAACTCTCATTTTTCTTTTAGGAATAATTACTTATTTCGCTTCATGTAGTAATTCAGAAAACGAAGCAATTCTTGTAGATGGTAGCGAATTCCCACCAATAACAGCTTCGGCAATAAAAGAACCATATCCGGATAATCCGGATAAATTCAAAGTCACAATTAATGATGCACAAGGCAATGTATTGGAGCAGGGGGAGTACTATACAAATTTAAGGGAAGGAGCCTGGACAATATATCACCCTAATGGCTATCCAAAAGAAATTGTCAGTTATGTGGCCGGGCAAAAACATGGTTTATGGGTAACCCTCGATAACAGGGGTCAATTGCTTGAAAGGGCATATTTTTATAATGATAATAGAAACGGGCCCTATATTAAGTATAACCGGTCCAGGATTAAGGAAGAACACACATACCTGAATGGGGCGCTTTCGGGATCACTCAAAAAATACTACGATAATGGTAAAATCATGGAAGAGAGCAACTATGTAGATGGTAAGCTGGATGGTATGGCCAGATGGTATGATCAGGAAGGGAATGTTACCATAGAATATGAGTATAAAAACGGAGAATGGATCGATCCCGATGCTAACTGAGCCCTGTCATTATTAATGCAGGGTTTGTCATTTGCTTCAATATTTTTGGAACGATAATAATTTTTACTACATTCATTAGTCAAAATTCCATTTATGGACATTTTTTTACTACCGGAAACCTGGATAGCGCTCCTTACACTTACCTTCATGGAAATTGTTCTGGGTGTAGATAATATCATATTTATTTCTATTGTATCCAACAGACTTGAAGATGAGGAACAAAAAAAGGCTCGTTTAATCGGTTTGTCCCTGGCGTTGATTATCCGCATAGGGCTGCTGGCAAGTATCACCTACATTATCGGTATGACCAAACCTCTTTTTATAATTCCATGGATGGACCATACAGTAAGTATCCGGGATTTGATTTTATTTCTTGGAGGAATGTTCCTGATCGCCAAGAGTACTATGGAAATCGGTCAGAAAATGGAAGGATTGGGTGCAGATCAGGGATCGCAAGGTCGAACTTCTTTTAAGACAGTCATTCTTCAGATAATATTGTTGGACATCATTTTTTCATTTGATTCAATTCTGACTGCAATCGGGCTTTCCAAACAACTTATATTAATGATTATCGCTGTAGTAATATCGATGATCATAATGATGGTATTCTCAGGGAAAATTAGCAATTTCATTAAAAAACATCCAAGCCTGGAAGTGTTAGCACTTTCATTCCTGATCCTTATTGGATTTATGCTTGCCGTTGAAGCTTTTCACTACGATGTGCCGAAAGGATATATATATTTTGCCGTTTTCTTCTCTTTAGGAGTCGAGGTGGTTAATATCGGGGTAAGAAAAAGAAAAAGGGTGGTACGTTTAAATAAGCGTATTGAGCAAGCTGTTCCTCGTTTATGGATTTCAAGGGAAAACGTTATTAATCCAAAAAAAAATGATTAGATCAAAAGCGATTGTTGTTTGTATTTTAATAATTGTTTCTTCTCACCTCATTTTTTCTCAACAATTATTGGTCCCTGACCGGGTATTTGATGGTATTGAAATGCACGAAGGTTGGGTAGTTGTAGTAGATGGAAATCAAATTACTTATGCAGGCCCATTATCAGGTAAATATAATATTACACCTGACCAAACTATTGAAATGAAAGGATATACCCTTATGCCGGGTATGGTTGAAGGTCATGCGCATATGTATTTGTATCCTTATGACCAGACCTCATGGAATGACCAGGTGATAAAGGAACAGGTTTCTTATCGTACAGCAAAAGCAACCATGAACGCCCGTCAATCTTTAATGGCAGGATTCACAACTGTACGCGACCTGGGTACAGAAGGGGCAGGATATGCAGATGTTGGGTTAAAAAAAGCCATTCGGGACGGTGTGATTCCGGGTCCGCGGTTACTTATATCCACCAAAGCGATTGTAGCCACAGGCAGTTATGGACCAAAAGGATTTGCAGACCATGTAAATGTACCCCTTGGTGCTGAGGAAGCTGATGCTGACAATATTGTACGTGTCGTACGAAATCAGATTGGAAAAGGCGCCGATTTCATCAAAGTATATGCTGATTACCGGTGGGGACCTGGCGGAGAAGCAATGCCAACTTTTTCTATTGAAGAGCTTCAGCTAATGGTCGCAACTGCAGAAAGCAGTGGCCGTTATGTAGTAGCACATGCCTCTACGGCAGAAGGTATGCGAAGGGCCATTTTGGCAGGCGTAGAAACGATTGAGCATGGGGATAATGGCAACAGCGAAATATGGAAATTAATGAAAGAGTATAATGTTGCTTTTTGTCCAACCCTGGCAGCTGGGGACGCAGTATTACAGTACAACGGATGGGATAAACAAACCCAGCCTGACCCTCCCCGCATTGTAAATAAGAAAAAGACATTTGCTGCTGCATTGAAGAATGGTGTGAGAATAGTTGCAGGTGGCGACGTGGGGGTATTTGAGCATGGTGACAATGTACGTGAACTTATAATGATGCATGATTATGGTATGGATAATATAGAGGTACTCAAATCTGTAACCAGCGGGAATGCACATACATTGCATCTCAACAATCTTGGGCAACTGAAAACCGGGTTTATCGCTGATATTATTGCTGTAAAAGGCGATCCCCTCAGTGACCTGCGCAATCTCTATCAGGTCGGCCTGGTGATGAAGGATGGGAAAATTTATAAAAACGATTTGTGAAGTTCAATAATAATCCGGGAAGAGAGGTTTGTTTTAGCAAATTACATAAGATCCTTTTTGAGATGTGAGTTGACGAAGAGAACATCTCCGATCTCATCGAAACCGGAAAACAACTCGTCCCCTCTTTATTTTATTGCTTCGTGATTGAGGCCAATGAGTGTCAGGTCAGCGTCTTTTGATTTCTGGTTGATCATTGACTTGAAACTTATGTCTTCTTTTTGAATGATAAACTCAATATTCCTCGGAGAAATTGGCAGATCAAAACCTAACAATCAATTTTCGACAACATAATTATATTTGTAGATTATACCAATTAGGCAGATCATTAAAAATTACTACAAAAAATACAGGAAGTATATACGGGTAGATTTACTCATGTACCTTGTAATGTTTCTTCTTATTATCATGTACCTCCTTTACACTGTCATTTTCGGTTAGTTTCGATTTCAATTTTTTACCGTCATCCCGGATAGCATTGAACCTGGATGGCGGGAGAATTCAGCTCCACTATGGGTGCCTCTGCGCCGTGCCTACTTCGCCGAAGTAGTTTGGCTACGCAGGCTGAAAACCGGCAAGGGCTTGTGCTGGAAAATGCGCATTCACATTACGAATGAAATTAAAATGAAACATTTTGTTGACATTCAACGTTAATTATATTAAATTGATATCAAATTAATATCATCTAAATATAAAAACTATGGAAGAATATGATGTAAAACCAATATCAGGTTACCTGATGTTGTTTGTCGAATTTTTATTATTTGTGTTAGGGTTATGGGGTATCATCATGACCGGTAGTCCGCTAATGGCGCTGGTTCTGTTGACGGCATTTTTTCTAATGCCGGGATTCTTTTTTATCTATCCAAACGGATCAAGGGTATTAACAATATTTGGCGCTTATCGTGGGACGGTAAAAGTAAATGGATTTTTCTGGGTCAATCCATTTTACATTAAAAAATCATTTTCGCTTCGTGCCAGGAACTTTGACAGTGAACGTGTTAAGGTTAATGATAAAGTTGGCAATCCAATCCTGATCGGGGTAATTCTTGTTTGGAAAGTGGCTGATACATTTCGCGCTGCATTTGAGGTTGATGATTACGAATCATTTGTCAGGGTGCAAAGCGATGCCGCCGTACGAAAACTATCAGGAATGTACCCTTATGATAATTTTGATGATGAGCAGGCAGAAATCACCTTGCGTTCGGGTGTTGAGGAAGTTAACCACACACTGGAAGAGGAACTTCGAAATCGTTTGAATATTGCCGGTATTACTGTAATAGAAGCACGAATTGGCTACCTGGCTTATGCAGCAGAAATTGCAGGCGCCATGCTGAAACGGCAGCAGGCTACTGCCATTGTAGCTGCTCGACAAAAGATTGTTGAAGGAGCAGTTGGAATGGTTGAAATGGCTTTGGAAGCACTTTCGAAAAAAGAAATAATTGAAATGGACGAGGAAAGAAAAGCTGCAATGGTAAGTAACCTGATGGTCGTATTATGCGGAGACAGGGACCCTCAACCTGTGCTCAATACAGGAACACTTCATCACTAGATAATTATGAAAGGGTTTTATAAGGAACAACAACGATTCACTCAGTGGTGGTTGTGGCTGATCATTCTTGCAAGTTTACTTCCTGTAATTGTAATATTCATGAAAGGAATGTACGTCCAGTTCATTGTGGGTGAACCCTGGGGAGAGAAGCCCATGTCAGATACGGGGTTGATCCTTATGTCAGTTCTCATTTTTGCCGTTGTTGGTGGGGTCATCTGGCTGCTTTTAATTACAGAACTTATCATCGAAATTCATGACCGCGCAGTGTATTACAGTTTCGCCCCCTTTATAGGAAGATTGCGCCGCATAGGGATGGAAGACATTGTCTCTTGGGAAGTTAAGAAATACAAACCCATTGGTGAGTACGGTAGTTATGGATGGAGAACAGGTTTTGGGAAAAAAACAGCGTACATTGTAAAAGGGCGATATGGGCTTGAGATTAACCGCAAAAATGGTAAAATACTTTTGTTGGGGACTCAGCAATCTGAAAAGATCAGAGTGGCCATGGAATATGAAATGGATAAAATAAACAATCCTGATTATCAATAAGATACGGTACCCGTGGCTAAAAAGAAACCATTTGTTTTAAGAATAGATCCAACATTGCTTTCTTCTGTCGAGAAGTGGGCCGACGATGAATTTCGAAGCACGAATGGGCAACTGGAATGGATTGTCAAAGAGGCGCTTAAAAAGGCTGGCAGGGTTAAGAAACGGCATCTGGGGAAGAAGTGATATTGGGCTATCAAACATTGACTTTCAGCTCTGATTATCTTTTTCTAAATTCACATCCTATTCATCAACCCATCCCCAATGGAAGATAAAAAATACTTTGACGGACATCCTTACATTTCCTATACAAAACAAACGTATGGATCACTGGAAATGGAAAGAAGAAGCAGCGATTACTTTCAGCAGATGGACCTGCGACGTACAGTCCGTAAATTTTCTGATAAACCAATCCCACGACCCGTAATCGACAACCTGCTCCTCACAGCTTCCACCGCCCCATCAGGGGCCCACAAACAACCGTGGACCTTTTGTGTGGTTTCAAATCCTGAAATGAAGCATAAAATAAGGGAAGCAGCAGAAAAAGAAGAAAAGGAAAGCTATGATAACCGAATGAGCGAGGAGTGGATCGAAGCCCTTCGCCCCCTGGGCACCGACTGGGAAAAACCATTTCTCGAAATCGCTCCTTACCTGATCATCGTATTTAAAAAAGCCTATGATTTGATCAATGGAGAAAAGAAAAATAATTACTACGTCAATGAATCGGTTGGTCTTGCATCGGGATTTTTACTTACTGCTATTCATAATGCCGGACTGGTGGCCCTTACGCATACACCCAGTCCCATGAATTTTCTTACGAAATTACTTGGAAGGCCGGAAAACGAGCGCCCATTTTTACTGATACCTGTGGGCTATCCAGCTGATAAAACCTGGGTACCTGATCTGGAGAGGAAAACACTGGAAGAAATCGCGGTTTTTTATAATTAAAATCGGTGAATTTCGAATGATTATTAATGAATCATGAATTGTGTACATCCCTGATTAGTGTTGACCGGTTTAAGATTATTGGTTAAACTATTATTTGTAATGCGTGCCAACCATTTAATCAAATTCTATATCAGTATAAACACCATCAACAAACTTTTTGCAGGTTAACAGGGATTTATAAAATCTGGATTTGAACAAAGATTTTCCCAACAGTAACCGTACACACTCCTGTACACCTTCGGTAATAGAAGGATGGGGATGAACGCATTCCGCCAGTTCATTGATTCCTTTTCTCATAGAAATAAGCAAGGCTACCGCCTGAATTGTTGTGGCAGAACCCAATCCCACTACCCGCATACCCAGCAACTTCATTTTGTCATCGTTGGTTACCAGCAATTTGATAAATCCTCGCGTATCCCTGTTGGCCACAGCCCGGGAGACAATCTCGTAGCGAACAATCGCTACTTTATAGTCCATACCTTTCTGTTGCGCCTGAATTTCATTCAAACCTACGCCTGCCACCTCCGGATCAAGAAACATAATGGTAGAAATATTTTCATACACGAGTTTTCTTTCTGGCTTTCCAAAAATTCGTTCCACTGCATAGCGACCTTCCAATTCACCAACATTTACCAAAGCAATATCTGAAGTAATATCACCCACTGCATAAATATTATCGATACTTGTTTGTGTTGTTGAATCCTTAATTCCCAGGCCATCAATTTCAATACCCAGTTCTTCAAGGCCCAGATTCTCGTAGTTTGGTATCCTGCCCACAGAAATAAGGGCTTTTTCAACATTGAAAATTTTAGTTGTACCATCATTCAATTCCAGTTCATATTCCACCCTGCCATCCACTATATCCATTCTTGTCAGCTCTGAATTACGGTGGATATGTACCCCTTTTTGTTCCATTACCTCTTCAATAACTTGCACAATATCGAGATCCTCAAAAGGAAGGATCCTGTGGCTCTTATCAATGAGGTTTACTTTAGTTATTCCAAATCCTGAAAAAATGGTTGTAAACTCACAACCAATAACACCCGCCCCAAGTACAACGAGACTTTCAGGAAATTTCGTTAGCGATTCAATTCCATCACTGGTTAATATGATTTCTTCATCTATTGGGATGTGTGGTAACTTTCTGGGCCTGCTACCGGTCGCGATAATTATATAATCTGCACTAACAATTTCTGTGCCTTCTTCCCTTTTGATTTCAATTTCATTGATACTTTTAAATCTGGCTTCACCGTAAATCAATGTAAGAATTCCATTGCCACTATCACTAATTAAGTCGATATGTTCTACCAAAAGATTCATCCGGTCATCGACCGCTTTTTGTACATCCGCCTTAATTCCGCCAAAATCGATTTCAGGCATTTCCATATGAAGTTCAATCGTTCGCTTTCGCATGGTTGCCACCTGGCGGCTGATTTCCCACCATGTTTTGGAGGAGAGTGCACCATTGACTATGCCTGCACCACCAACATCGGATCTTTCCACCAAAAGAATTTTCTTTTTAAAGTCAACGGCACGCATTGCCGCAGCATAACCGGATGGTCCGGCTCCGATGACACATAAATCGTAATGCTTCATGATAAAAGTTTAAAAAATCGGCATAAGTTAACAATTTATTGAGGCATTGCAAATTTCAAACCTGATGCAAGTCAGGATTCTATAATTGCATTCTCAATTCAAATACCTTTCTCGCTTTATCAATCAACCGGGAGGAATCACTGTGATTCAATGTTTGCTGACCATCTGAAAATGCTTTTTCCGGTGTTTTGTGGGTTTCATAAATTAATCCATCCGCCCCGGCCATTATACTTGCCAAAGCGACCGGTTCTACATAGTCCCTGATCCCTATTCCATGGGAAGGGTCTGCAATTATCGGAAAATGGGTTTTCTCTTTCAGGATTGGAAAAGCATTGATATCCATCGTATTCCTGCTTGCCCGTTCGAAAGTACGTATACCCCTTTCGCAAAGCATGAGGGATTCATTTCCCCCGGCAAAAACATACTCCGCAGAATAAAGGAGTTCATCTATAGATCCTGATATACCACGTTTGATCAACACCGGTTTATCCACTTTGCTGTATGCATCGAGCAAATTGAAGTTTTGTGTATTGCTTGGCCCTACCTGGTATACATCAATGTAATCATACATTTCTTCAACCTGTGATACCTGCATGACTTCCGTGATAATTTTCAGGCCTGCATGGCGGGCTTTTGAATGCCATAACTTAAGCCCTTCCAAACCCATTCCACGAAAGGAATAAGGGGAACTTCTTGGTTTGAATACACCTCCCCTCATGATTTTAACTCTTTCAGTTTTCAAGTGTTCTATTGTATCCTCAATTTGTTCTTCCCCCTCGATCGAACAAGGGCCGGCCATGATTGACAGCGAGCCGTTACCAATGATTACGCCATCTCCAAGATCAATGATCGTGGAATCCACTTTCCATTTTTTTGATACAAGTTTGTAATCATCAGATACAATGTGAATATCGTTTACCCCGTCCATTTTTCCGATTTGACGTATGTCGAAATCCTTTTTACCGACACAGACCAGGTATCGTCCATGTTGTGTACTTACCGGATTCACATTTTGTTTCAAGTCCTCAAGTTTGGAAGTGAGCGCATTTAAATGCTCCTTATTAATATTGATATCGATTTGAATGATCATTCTCTTATACTGGAAATAAATGTTCGAATGTTTTTTTCTATTGACCCGGGTTTCATCATGGCTTTTATCAGGGCGCTCCCAATGATGACCCCATTGGCATATTTACAGGCAATATTAAAATCCCGGGCACTGCTAATACCAAATCCAACCATCGAGGGATTGTGAAGGTTCATTTTTGCAATTCGAGCGAAATAGGATATCTGCCCCTGGTTAATTCCCTCCGTTTTTCCGGTAGTGGATGCCGAAGAAACAAGGTAATTGAAACCCGTGGATAATTGGTCGAGTTTTTTAACTCGCTCCGAACTGGATTGGGGGGTTATCAAAAGAATATTTTTAAGTCCATAATCCTGGAATAAATTATGATATGTTTTCTCTAATTCTAAAATGGACATGTCAGGAATGATAAGTCCATCGATACCAACTTCGTTGGCTGATCTGCAAAACGCTTCGATACCATATTGGTAAACAGGGTTCAGATAACCCATTAAAATAATTGGAATATTAATGGATTTACGGATATCTTTTAGTTGATCAATTAAATGAGCCAGTGTCATCCCGTTTTCCAGGGCTTTCTGACTACTTTGCTGGATTGTCTCACCATCTGCAATCGGATCTGAAAAAGGAATGCCTATTTCAACCATGTCTACACCACAATCCTGTAAGATTTCTAGTATTGAGGGCACGCTGCTTAGTGTTGGAAATCCAGCAGTGAAATAAACAGAAAGTATGTCCCTGGCTTTTTCATGAAAAAGATTATCAATTCTGTTGGCTGTTGTCGCTTTTACAGTCATAACTCAAAAGTTTAGATGTATTTTGAATATGCTTCAAGATCCTTATCCCCTCTTCCCGAAAGGTTCACAACCACCAGATCATCAGGATTTAAGGAGATTTCACTCAATACTGCCAGCGCATGCGCTGACTCCAAAGCAGGGATAATCCCTTCCTTCCGGGTTAATTCCAGTGCAGCTTCTACAGCTTCACTATCGGTAACATGATAAAAAGAAGCCCGACCGCTTTTACCCAGCCACGCGTGCAGTGGACCTATCCCCGGGTAGTCAAGGCCCGCCGAAATAGAGTAGGGTTCCACAATCTGTCCATCAGGTGTCTGCATTATTACTGATTTACTACCATGCAAAATTCCATCGGTACCCAAAACCATGGTGGCAGCTGATTTGCCCGAATCTATTCCTAATCCTCCGGCCTCAACAGCAATAAACCTGACATTTTCATCATCAAGATAATGATAAAAAGCTCCGGCGGCATTGCTTCCGCCTCCAACGGATGCTATAATGTAATCCGGTGAGTCCCTCTCTTCCTGTTCCATCAACTGTACTTTTATTTCCTCACTTATCACAGACTGGAATCGTGCAACCATGTCCGGATACGGATGGGGGCCCACCACCGATCCAATGATATAATGTGTGTCTTCAGGATTGTTGATCCAATGACGCATTGCTTCGTTGGTTGCATCTTTGAGTGTTTTATTCCCTGATTCTGCAGGGATTACTTTCGCCCCTAACATTTTCATCCGGTCCACATTCGGTTTCTGACGTTCTATATCCAGGGCGCCCATATATACGATACATTGCATCCCTGCAAGAGCGCAAACAGTAGCCGTAGCTACACCATGCTGACCTGCTCCCGTTTCAGCCACAATCTTATTTTTACCCAAATGACGTGCGACAAGCATCTGGCCAATTGTATTATTTATCTTATGTGCCCCTGTGTGGCATAAATCCTCACGCTTTAAATAGATCCGGGCCCTGTATTTTTCCGAAATATTTGATGCAAAATACAAGGGAGTCGGCCTGCCTGCAAAGTTTTTTAACAATGATTGAAACTCAGAAACAAAGGATTCGGATGTAATCAACTCTTGATAGCAGGACCTCAATTCCTCGATATTCGGATAAAGCATTTCTGGTATAAATGCCCCTCCGTAGGGTCCGTAATACCCCTCTTCTGAAACGTTGTATTTCCCTGGCATATGGTTTTATCTAATGTATTTAAATCCTTCTTTTAGCAACTGCACGTTCTTTATCCCCGGACTTTTTTCAAAACGGGAATTAAGATCAACACCAATAATTCCTGGTAATCTTCTTTCTGCTAATTTCTCCAATTCCTCCATCCCTAGTCCTCCACTGATGAAATATGGAGTGTTCAGAGAATTTATTTCAAGGATATCCCAGTCAAAAGCTATTCCACTACCACCCCTGTTTTTACCCTGGGTATCAAATAAAAGATAATCGATTTTGTTGTCATATCTTTCAGCAATCTTAAGACTCTCCTGATTTGCAATGGGTATTGCTTTTATAACTTTCAATCCCTCATTTTTAAGTAGTTCACAATAATTTACAGACTCGTCACCGTGCAGTTGAACATAATCCAGTGAATACTTCTCTGCAATTTGCAAAATACTATGAGTCGGTTCGTTGACAAAAACACCAACTTTATAAATAGAGTCAGGTATAGATCTTATAATGGTCACTGGAAACTTATTGCCTACATAACGTGGTGATCCTTTGTAAAAAATAAATCCCATAAAGTCTGGTGCAAGGGCAAGGATCTCTTTGATATTTTCAGGGTCCCTTAATCCGCAAATTTTAACTTTAGGCTTCATCTGTTTTAAATTTCGTATCTATCTGATCTTCAGTATTTTGTTTTGTCACAATTTTTGCCTCCCGATAGTTATCGGGATTCGCAAAAATGCGTGCCAAAACCTATTGAAATTGATTCTTATCAACGGGCTGAACCCGAAAGCTTTCGGGTCGTGGCTATTGATTTTCTTGATGTAATTCAATTTGTATCATGCTTATGTGTCTTTAAAATCCATCATGTATGTTTTTCATTTAATTCTTCCGTTTGATCCACGCAGGGCTTTTACTTCTTTAATGAACCGATGACATGCTTTTTCAGGACGTGAATGTGACATAAACAGTCCCCCGATCAGAAATCCATCAAACCCTGCATTTTTTAAGGTTATAAGATCATCAGGGGTGGAGATCCCACTCTCGGAAATCTTTATACTTTCCCCGGGCAATAATGGAAGCAAATCAATACTATTATTAATATCAACGTCAAACGTTTCCAAATTTCTGTTGTTTACACCAATCACGTCAGCTGACTCTGTAATTGAGTCATATAATTCTTTTTGACTACGGATTTCCACAAGAACTTCAAGGCCGAGGCTTTTAGAAAACCTGGCAAATTCAGTCAGTTTACTTTCATCAAGAATTGCTGCAATCAATAAAACAGCATCGGACCCAATGGATTTCGCTTCAATGATCTGGTAAGTATCCACAATAAAATCCTTCCTCAAAATCGGGCAGTAATTAAACTTCCTTGCAATAATCAAGTCCTCATTGCTTCCTCCAAAAAAACGGGTATCCGTAAGGACCGATAATGCAGACGCCCCCGCCTGCATGTATCCTATAGAAGTCCGCTCAATGGAGATATTGGAGTTAATTACCCCTCCTGATGGTGATTGGCGCTTAATCTCAGCAATTATTCCAAGTTTATCCTCACGTAAAATATACTCTTTCAACGAAACAGATTCGGTTTCATAAAACACGCTTTTTTCCAGCAATTTTACCGGAACAAGTTCCTTCTGTTCGCTTACCGCTTCGAGTTTGTACCTGACAATTTCATCAAGGATATTATTTGATATCATGTTCATTCAAGTTGGATTATTCTTTTGATCTAATAATTTTTTGATTGCAGTCATGGCCTTTCCTGACTCCAACGATTCCCGGGCTATGTCAATGGCATCTTCAATTTCATTGTCTAAATAAGTTTTGATAGCCACCCCGGCATTTGCAAGTACAACATTGTTTTGCGCTACTGTTCCGTGACCACTTAATACGGAATTGAATATTTTTACAGCGTCTTCAACTGTTTCACCTCCGTATATTTCAGAGGCATCTATTTTATGAAATCCCAATTGTTCGGGAGTAATTATTTCTTCACCCAAATTCGATACCATTTTGAACTCACTTGTTAGTGAAATCTCATCATATCCGTCGGTGGAATGAATGATCGCATATTTTTTATCAAGGCCCTGATGTAAATAACCATATACGCGTTCCAGTTTAAGATTGAATACACCAATTATTTGTTTTTTGGGAAAGCAGGGATTTACTAATGGCCCTAACATATTAAAAAACGTCTTAAGACCTAACTCACGACGCACAGAGGCAACATTTTTCATTGCAGGATGAAATAGTGGTGCGTGCAGAAAACAAATTCCACTTGATTCAAGCTGCCTGCGAAGTACTGACTCATCATTCGTAAAGTTGTAACCAAGGGATGCAAGTAGGTTTGACGAACCACATACCGATGAAACACCGTTATTTCCATGTTTTGCCACCGGGATTCCGGCACCGGCAACGACAAAAGATGCTAATGTGGAAATATTAAAGGTGTTTTTACCGTCACCGCCGGTACCACATAAATCCATCGGATCCAGATCTGAAAAGTCAACTTTTATACATAATTCAAGCATTGCTTCACGAAATCCGGCAATTTCATCTATGGTGATGCTACGCATCATGTAAGTAGTGATGAATGCTGCCATTTGGCTATCATTATAAACTCCATTGGCCAGGTTGGTTAGCACATTCCTTGCCTCATCTTTACTGAGCTTTCCAAATGATGTAACTTTTTGTAATACCTCTTTCATAGTGTCTTTCAGTTCTTTATCCAGTTATCAAGTATTTTACTTCCATACTCGGTAAGTACCGATTCGGGGTGAAATTGCAATCCTTTTACATCATATTTTGAATGGCTTATTCCCATAATCATCTCATTTTCATCTTTGGCCGTTACTACCAGATCGCTTGGGAGAGAATCAGGCCGGACAGCCCATGAATGATAATGTGTAGCAATAAAGTTGTCGGGCAAATTATCGAAAATACTTTCAGTGCGATCCAACACGAGCATTTTACCGGCAACTCCGTGCAGTACTGTTGTTAAGTTAAATAAGGTAGCTCCAAATACTTCAGCAATTCCCTGGTGTCCCAGGCAAATACCAAGAATACTCTTCGAGTTTGCATAGGATTGTATTAGTTCTTTCATTATACCTGCCGAATCAGGCAATCCGGGCCCTGGCGAGAGAAGAATTTTATCGTATATACCGACTTCTTCCAAATTGATTTGGTCGTTTCGTTTTATGGTAAGATTGGAATATCCAAGCTCCCGAATCATAAAGACAAGGTTGTATGTAAATGAATCATAATTATCAAATACAAGTATCTTCATAATTCTTCAGCCAGATTGATAGCTGCACGCAAAGCGCCCAACTTATTATTGACTTCTTTTAGTTCGGTAGTTACCACAGATTTTGCCACAACACCTGCCCCTGCCTGATAAGTTAGTGTGTTATTTTTGCTGAAAAAGGACCGGATCATTATGGCATGGTTGAAATCTCCATTAAAACCCAGGTATCCGATTGCTCCACCATAATATCCGCGGACCGTATGTTCCAGACCATCGATAAGCTGCATTGCTCTATATTTTGGCGCTCCTGAAAGTGTTCCGGCCGGAAAGGTATCTGCAACAATTTGAAATGATTTGTCCTGATTCTTAAGTACTGCAGTAACTTTTGATACCAGGTGGATTACATGCGAATAGAATTGTACTTCTTTGAAAGACTCCACTTTCACATCATTTCCCATTTTACTCAAATCGTTGCGGGCAAGATCAACCAACATAATGTGCTCGCTATTTTCCTTTGGGTCGTTAGCAAGCTCCAATGCCCTTGTTTTATCACTATCATCAGATCCGCTCCTGGGGAATGTACCGGCAATAGGGAAAATACTTGCCTGGTTGTCGCGAATAACAATCTGTGCTTCAGGTGAAGAGCCAAATATCTTATAATTTCCGTAGTCAAAATAGAATAGATAAGGGGATGGGTTGATGGATCGCAGTGCCCTGTAAACATTGAATTCGTCTCCTGTGAACTCTGATTGATATCTTCTTGAAAGCACAATTTGAAAAACGTCACCTGCCTGGCAATGGTCCTTCCCCTTTTGGAGGATCTTTAAAAATTCCTCATCCTTGTAATTTGATATTTCATCCCCTTCTATTTGAAACGGAAATGATGGTACGTCAAAATTACCAATGATGTTAACAATGCGTTCGAAGGATGAAGTTGATTGATTTACAGGATTTACAGGATTGTTGAATTGAAACAAGGTGAGCTCATTTTTAAAATGATCAATAGCAATGATATACCTGAAAAACTGGTACCTTATTTCCGGAATGTCTTCTGAGATTTTTTTCTCCAGTTCAATGGTATCAAAATATCTGACAGCCTCGTAATTAATATATCCAAATACACCCTGAACTATCTCTGAAGTATCATTATCATTTATTTCAAACGCGGAAATAAACTGACCCAGTAAATCAACGACCCTATTTTTATCATTTACAGGGGTAACTTGTGTCTTCCCATCCGGCATATTAATAAAGGCTTTAGAATTTACAATCTCAAAAGAAGCGAGGGGATCAAAACAAATAAAAGACTTACTGTTTTCCTTGCCATGATAATCACTACTCTCCAACAAAAGCGTGTTGGTATATTCATCACGAAGACGAAGAAAGAGGCTTACCGGGCTGATGATATCCGCCAACATTTTTAGCTTTTTAACTTCAAATAGATATTTGTTCATATTCATTTAATTTTATTGAATCAAACATTTAAGTTTTATAATAAACGAGCCTAGCTAACTCTCATATGTTGGTATTTATTTCTTCTCACATCTGCATTGTTATAAATTCCTTTTTGTATCCGAAGCTAATTTGCTTGTAATCCCTGTATTTCCTCCCCCTACCCCCTCAATGAGGTCTCAATGAGGGGGACATGGAAACTATTTTGTATTTATTTAAAAATTTGTCAACTCTATTCATTCATTTACATGCATAAAAAAAGCCCGCTGGAACAGCGAGCTTATATCTATTTTAAACATAATCTACCGGATCAGCATATGGAAAATTCCTTACACCACCACCAATAGATATTATGTATGCTATCTCTCATTTGAGTTCAAATATAATTATGTTCACCCGAATATCAATGATTTTCACTTTTCTTTATACTTTCTTCTTCTCTTCTGTTTTTTTCTTAGGTTTTGAACCGGCTTTTTTAGTAACAACTGGCTTTGGCTTTTTATGAAGTCTTCTGACTCCAAATGTTCCTTTTGTAATTTTTCCACGTCTTGTTCGCCTGTCACCTTTTCCCATAATATCGCTTATTTGTTTTAGAACAATTATACTAAAAAAAAGCAACTTTCCTAAACAGAATGCGAAACTACATTCATATAACATCTGATATTGAAATACAAAAATTCCCAATCCATGAGAATAATAATTATTTAGAAATGAGGTAATTTATTTTTCCTTTTCAAACCTCCGGATTAAAAAATATTACTTATAACTTTGCAGCGGCAAATCGATACGACCAGCTCCTGTCGAATCCCCCAGGTCCGGAAGGAAGCAAGGGTAGTCAGTTGTAGCGGTGCGATACTCGGTTTGCCACTTTTTATTTAACCCTCTGGTTTTATTGTATCTAATAAGCCATTATATTTAGATCCTGACTTGAAAATTATATCTTATGAAATTTTTTATTGATACAGCCAATATAGATGAAATAAAAGATGCCCATGACCTGGGGGTACTTGACGGAGTAACCACTAATCCATCATTAATGGCAAAAGAAGGAATTACGGGAGAGAAAAATATCAAGGCCCATTACAAAACCATTTGCGATATTGTTGATGATAATGTAAGTGCAGAAGTAATAGCCACGGATTTTGAGAATATGATTAAAGAAGCGGAAGAACTGGCTGCTATTGATGATAAGATTGTCGTTAAAATACCAATGATCAAGGAAGGGGTAAAAGCAATCAAATACTTGAGTGGTAAAGGTATCCGTATCAACTGCACCCTTATTTTTTCTGCCGGCCAGGCGCTTCTTGCTGCCAAAGCAGGGGCAACTTATGTATCTCCATTTATTGGCAGACTGGATGATATTGCAACGGATGGTGTGGACCTAATCGAACAAATCGTTTTGATTTTTGATAATTATGGTTATGAAACACAGGTACTCGCCGCATCCATCCGGCATACGATGCACCTGCTGCAATGTGCTGAAATTGGTGCGCACGTTGCAACCTGTCCGTATAAAGTAATTACCGGATTGCTAAACCACCCGTTAACAGATAAAGGGTTGGCACAATTTCTTGCTGACCATAAAAAAGCTCAGGATTCGGCATCCTGATGAGGTTATGTATATTATCAAAGTAAAGGGAAAGGAGAAAATACCAGATTATATACAATTACGTGATGAAAATTTTGCGCTGATTGCATACTTTCGAAGTGACAGGCCAATAAAGAACCTTGAAAAATATGGGATGCAAGGTAAAGAACAAGAATTAATGTCTTTGATTGATAAATTACCATTCGGAAAACTAAAGGAACTTAATCTATAAGTAATGTCTTTCGAAACTGATCAAGTTGTACGCGTTCAAAATACGTCAATCTTCCAGGATAACAATACTGTCCTGAGTGATGTATCTTTCGATATAGAAAAAGGCGAGTTTGTGTTTCTTGTAGGTCGAACAGGAAGCGGTAAATCCTCGCTTTTGCGTACAATGTATGCTGATCTTGATCTCCGGCTTGGTGATATGAAGATAGCCGGAGCTACTCTACGAGGGATAAAGAGGTCTAAAATCCCCAAACTTCGCAGGAAACTTGGGATAATATTTCAGGATTTTCAATTATTTGAAGACCGGACCGTTGCCGAGAACCTCGAATTTGTGATGAAGGCCACAGGCTGGAGAGACCAGTCAAAAATTAAAATACGCCTTGCCGAAGTATTAATGAAAGTAGGATTAGGAGCTATTACAGGCAAATTTCCTTACCAGCTTTCCGGGGGTGAACAACAACGGGTGGTTATTTCACGTGCCCTGCTCAATGAACCCGTTTTACTTTTAGCCGATGAGCCAACGGGAAATCTTGATCCGGAAGTTTCTGCCGGGATATTTAAATTGTTCGAAGAAATAAACAGAAGTGGAACTGCAATATTAATGGCCACCCATGATCACAGTTTAATCCACAATACTCACTACCGTATACTGAAATGTGAAGGAGGAAAAGTAACTGACTCAGCTAATACACCGGTGGATATCACAAGCCTCAATTAAATGCTACAAAGAGGAATACCCAATGCGGATGTTACCGTAATCAGAATTTAATCTGATTTTTGCATTACTATTACCTGATCCAATTTTCCCTTTATATTCATTGGATGTGTTTCCTTTATCAATATAACTAAAATCGAAATCGTCTTTATCGTATTTCAGGTCACAATATTTGAAATACCCTTCCAACTCAGCAGAAAATCCCTTTTCAAACATTAAAGA
>SDBV01000217.1_pt1 | contig 77805 bp, 69 predicted proteins | sample 2277081 | NCBI WGS metagenome assembly SDBV01 (sample SAMN10402039, study PRJNA504765) | marine sediment metagenome | isolation source: marine sediment core GS10_PC15, 223 cmbsf | place: Arctic Ocean: Southern Knipovich Ridge | collected 2010
TCGAGGCCCTGGTTGCCGTCGGGACGCTGCTGGCCACCGGGACGCTGTATGCGGGGCTGTTGTGGCCGCTGGCGACCGGGGTGCTGACGGTGATACTCGGGCGGTTTTTCTGCGGGTGGCTCTGCCCGTTCGGGACGATTCACCAGTTCGTCGGTTGGGCCGCCTGGCGCGGTAAGAGTGAGGCCGCGAAGCTGGCGGCGAATAAGTATCGCCGCGCCCAATCGATCAAATACTATCTCTTGGTCTTTCTGCTGACGGGCGCCGCGGGCGGGCTTATCGGGAAGTTCATCGCCGGCGGGCGCACCTGGCCCGTCGCAACGGCGATACTGGTTCTTGCGGTTCTGGTCGCCGTTGCGTTCGCCGCGGCTCTTAAGATCATATCCAAACCCAAAAAAGCAATCGGTGCGGTCCTTTTGCTGGCGGGTCTGTGGGGTCTGCTGGTGCTTCTGGTCCCGTCATCCGCCGGGATGGTCGGATCGTTGCAGACGGGCCTGCTCGACCCGATACCTCTGGTGCATCGATCGTTCAATCTGGTGCTGCTGCCGATCGCCGACGCACCGGCCGGGCGCATCTGGCCGAGCGAGCGAGTCTATCAGGGCATGTGGCTTATCGCCGTTGTATTCGCGGCGGGAGTGCTGGGGAACCTTCTGATACCGCGGTTCTATTGCCGGTTCATCTGTCCGCTGGGCGCGCTTCTTGGCGTGCTGGGTCGGTTTTCCATCTGGCGGATCGGGAAGAGAAAGGCGAAGTGCGCCGGTTGTGGGGCCTGTCAAGCGAACTGCGAGGGCGCCTGCACCCCCCCCGGGCGGATACGAACCAGCGAGTGCGTCTTGTGCATGAACTGTGTGGACAATTGCCCGACCGGGACGATCGCGTATGGAATTTCGCGGTCGGCCGCCGGGGAGCTGACCGGCCCGGACATTTCCCGTCGCGGTGTGCTGATTTCGCTCGTATCCGCCCTTGCGGCCGTGCCTATTGTTCGCCTGGCCCGTAAAGCCGGCGCCAGCTTCCGCGCCGGCCCCATCCGCCCGCCAGGGGCGCTTGTGGAAGGGGACTTCCTTGCTCGGTGCATAAAGTGCGCACAGTGCATGCGGGTCTGTCCGACCAGCGTGCTGCAACCCGCTGGGCTTGATAGCGGACTGGAGGGGCTCTGGACGCCTGTGCTGAACAATCGGATCGGCACGAGCGGGTGCCAGTTGAACTGTGTCGAATGCGGGTCGGTCTGTCCGACGGCGGCGATCCGCCCGATTACGCTGGACGAGAAGCTCGGGCGGGGCGCGTTCGCACAGATCGGTCCGATTCGCCTGGGCATGGCGTTCGTGGATCGAAGCCGATGCCTCCCGTGGGCCATGGGCTTACCTTGCATTGTCTGCCAGGAAAACTGCCCCGTAAGCCCCAAGGCGATCTACGTTGAGGAGGTCTTCTCAACTGTGCAAGCTGCGCCGGTGACGGGCCATGGGGCAGACGAGCTGACCGTCCAAGTTCCCCACAAGGCCCCCGAAGGTCAGTTCGCCACAGGCGATTACTACTGCAAATTTGCCGACGAGCCGGACGAGCAGCGCCGACTGATTATCGCCAACACACCCGAGACGATAACGGTTTCTCCGGCCGAGCCATGGCCCGATCCACTTCGGCTAGGTCAAGACTTGTATATCCAGGCCCGCTTGGAGAAGCCCTTTGTGGATCCTGGCAAGTGCATCGGATGCGGTATCTGCGAGCACGAGTGCCCGGTAAACGGCGAACGGGCGATTCGTGTGACGTCCCAGAACGAATCCCGCGCCCCGGAGCGGTCTCTACTTGCTTGAGCTTTCGACGATGTAGTTGAAACACTCACGGCCATACGGATACAATGAGCACCGTGCTATTATGTCATTATGGGAGATATGCTATGTCTGCTGAGAAAGAAAACCTGTCGCGTCGAGATTTCTTCAAGATCGCAGGCGCCGTCGGCGTCGGTTCGCTGCTGGGACAGACGGGAGCACTTACCGCAGCGATGACTAAACCTGGCAAGGCCGCGCCCCCTGCAACCAGACCTGCCCTGAACGTCGTGCCCAAGAGGCCCTTCGGGAAGACCGGGGTGAAGGTGCCAATCCTGGGTCTGGGCGGGCTCTTCGATATCCCGAGCAACCAACTCCTGCTGAAGCAGGCCCTGAAGCAGGGCGTCAGCTACTGGGACACGGCCAACTCCTACAAGAAGGGCAAGAGTGAAGAAGGGATGGGGATGTACTTCGCCAAGTATCCCGACGATCGCGATACCGTGTTCCTGGTCACCAAGACCGGCAGCCGCGACCCGGCGAAGATGACGAAGCACCTGGACCTTTCTTTGGCCAGATTGAAGACCGATTACATCGACCTTTATTTTCTCCACGGGATCAGAAGCGCCGCTCAGCTGAAACGGGGCAGCGGAGATTTGAAGGCGTGGGTCCAAAAGGCCAAGAGCGAGGGTAAGATCCACTTTTTCGGGTTCAGCACGCACAAAAACATGGCCGAGTGTCTGCTGGAAGCGCCGAAGCTGGGCTTCATAGATGGGATCATGCTGAAGTACAACTTTCGGTTGATGCACACGGACCAGATGAAGGGAGCTGTTGAGGCGTGCACCAAGGCGGGAATAGGGCTTACTGCGATGAAAACGCAGGCCAGCAGAAGCAGACGCGCTGGAGCCGAAACCAAAACCAAAGCAAAGCTGGTGGAACGTTTCTTGGAGAAGGGTTTCACCGTTCAGCAAGCGCGCTTGAAAGCGGTTTGGGAGAACCCCAACATCGCGAGTATTTGCTCGGCGATGGACAAGTTTGACGTCCTGGCGGCGAATGTTGCGGCGGCGTTGAATAAGACGAAGCTGGCGGCCGCAGACAAGAGGCTGCTTGAGCAATACGCCAGTGAGACGTGTTCTGGTTATTGTGCGGGCTGCGCCGAGATCTGCGAGTCGGCCGTCTCTCAGGCCGTCCCGGTGGCCGACGTGATGCGATACCTGATGTATCACAACGGTTACGGCGACCGCGATCTGGGGCGGGCGAGCTTTGCGCAATTACCCGCGGCCGTCCGTCGGCGCCTTGCGAAGATCGACTACTCAGCTGCCGAGGCACGCTGCCCGCAGCACATGCCGATCGGCCAGTTGATGAGGGAAGCGGCGGAGGTATTGGCCTAATTCAACTGGCTTCCCAAAGGGCGTTGTGCCGAATAAACACCAGGAACAACGCGTTTAGAGGAATCGACCATGGGTGAGATATCTGGGAATGGCTTGGGCGGCATCCTGGGGTTGTTCGGCCTGCCGGGCCACTGGGAAATAATCATAGTCGTCCTTGCGATCCTGCTGCTGTTCGGCGGCAGGAAGCTGCCCGAGCTGGCGCGGGGCCTGGGGCGCGGCCTGCGGATCTTCCGCAAGGAGATCAAGGGAATACAGACCGATATCGAGGAGGGCGGCGACCAAGACGAGCAGACCAAAGAGGCCCAGCAAACCGCCCAGACGTCCGATCAGAGCGACGAGCAGCAGACCGATCAGTAGACCCAGCATGGGAGACTGGAACTTTCAGGCCCGCGCTGCCGCTGTGGCGGCGCGGGTCTTTTTGTCGGATCATCCGGCTGGCTCGGCAGGTGTCCGCACGAAGACCCGCACCAGGACGATACTCAGCTCATACAGCAGATACATCGGTATCCCCAGGGCCAGTTGCGTGAATATATCCGGCGGGGTGAATATAGCGGCCATCGCGAGGATTGCGATGATCACGTGCTTGCGATAGCGTCGCAGGGAGGTATGCGAGACCAGGCGCATCTTGGCCAGGATCAGGATCACCAGCGGCGTCTGGAACCCCAGGCCCGTCACCACGGCCAGCGAGACCATGAAGCTGATGTGGCTTTGGAGCGTGATTACCCCCTGCACGCCCAGCCACTTACTGAAGCTGATCAGGAAGTACAGCGATGGCGGTGCGATGATCGCCAGGAAGAAAAGGGCGCCGCCCATGAAAAGAACGGCCGAGAACGGTACGGCCAGGTGGACGTAGCGTTTTTCGCGCTGATACAGCCCGGCCGAGACGAACATCCAGAACTGATAGACAATCCATGGCGCAGCCAGGATGAGCCCGGCCAGCAGTGAGACCTTCAGATATGCCGTCAGCCCCCCCGTCGCCGTCAGGACGGCCAGGTTCGCCTCCAGCTCGGCCCGCTGCATCGCCACCGTATACGGCCACTTGAGGACCTCGATGATCCATCGCCCGAAGATCAGGCCAGTACCCATACCCACCGCCAGCCCGATCAGCGCGTAGATCAAGCGGCGCCGCAGCATTTCGAGGTGTTCGCCGAGCGGCATTTTGTCTGTGTCTATCTTTTCCGCCCTGTCGTCCATCCGTACGGGAAGTATATCAGACGCAAATCGGCGGCGAAATGCCGGTCCCGGTGGCGATGAGGGTTTCTGGGGCGAGTTTAGATCGGTTGCCATACTTGTGTCGCTATCGCGATCATTTACAATACGGGACTGATAACCGAATCCGGATACTGTCCGTCGTGCCGGAATGCAATCTACGAAAGGGAGCTGACATGAAACGCCTCGCCGTTGCTTTTGTGCTGGGCTGTATTGTTCCTGCCGAGTGCTTCGCCAGTGAGCAGCGCCGGGAGAACCACGTCCTGCTCAACGGCCAGTGGGACTTTGTGATCGGCGAGGGCGACGAAGGGGCCCAAACCGAACAAGGCGCCGCGAAGCTCGATTGGAAACCGGTTAACCTCCCGGGCAATTTCGTGAAACACAGCAAGGAGCTTGCCACGTCGCTGCCGTTTATCTGGGCGAGGCGGGGGTTCGAAGTTACCCAAGCCCAAGCCCAGTCGCTGGCCGTGCTGCGGTGGAACCACATCAGGTTCGGCGCGACTGCATTCATAAACGGCCGGGAAGTCGGGCGGAACTCACCGACGGGGCCGTACCAGGTCGTCCTTCCGCCCGGCGCCCTGGAAACCGGCGAGAATACGATCGTGCTGAAGATCCCCGGCGCCGGCGGCGTGATCAAGTCCAAACGCGGCGATTTCCTGATCCCGGCGGGGTTTTCCAATTGGCATCCCCGTGGCATGCCGAGTGTTACGGATGACATATGGATCGATTTCGCCGACGCGGCGTACATGAAGTGGATATTGGCGATCCCGAAGCTTAACGAGAAGAAGGTGACCATCCGCGTGACGTCTGTAAGCCGCGAGCCCATTGACGACCTGAAGGTGTCTGTCTCGGTTACATCTTGGCCCAGCAATAAGGGCGCTGGTCACGCTTCAGCGCCTGCCCGCGCCAGGCCCGCCGCCGACCCACTGGATGGAGAGCATTTCTACGTTGATGTCCCGATGCCGGTCTTCACCCCGTGGACGTATGAGGGCCCCAATCTCTACAACGCAGTTGTGACGCTGAGCAAGGGCGCCAAGATACTCGATAAGGTCACCATTCGCTTCGCAATGCGCCGGATCGAGGTTCTCGACGGGAACTATAAGCTGAACGGGAAGAATCTTTGGCTTCGCGGGTCGAACCTCGTAACTGAGTGGAACTGGGGTAAGCGTTTTGAGGGCAAGGCGAAGCAGTACATCGTCACCGAGGCCCGTGAGATGAGCATGAACTCCTTCCGCACGCACACCCTCCCGCCGCCGCAACAGTGGGCGGACGTCGCCGACGAGAACGGGACGATGATCCTGGCGGAGTTTCCGGTGCTCTACAACAACCGCAACTTCCACTTCACGCCGCAGGAGTATGAGATATGGCACCGCAACTGCATGCTGGATGCGGCCGGGTGGATGGCGCGTCTGTGGAATCATCCGTCGGTGATTATGTGGGTCCTGTCCAACGAGTCGCACTATGACACGCCGTGGGAGACGGGTCCGTTCCGCGATTTCGTCCGAAAGCTCGACCCGACACGCCCGACGATGCGGACCGGCGACCACGCCGGGACTCCCGAGAACTACGACGTACATCCTATCGGTAACACCTCCAGTTGGACCGAAGAGGGCCGCGTGCACCGCGACATACCACGTTGGGTTCGTGCCGCCGGCGGCAGGACCGTCACCAACAGCGAATACATGAACGACGGGCCCAAGCCGCTTCAGTGGACCGGCACGAAAGATAAAATCGCCGGACAGCTCGTCTATGCACAGCTGGGGGCCGAGCATACCGAGGCGATGCGGCGGGCGCGTTTCGACGGGATTTGGCCGTACATGTACGCGGGCTGGACCAAGACGCGAACGGATAAGGTGTGGAAGGGCGGGTTCGCCAAGCCGGTCTCGGCCGCCTGGCACAGCAGCTTCTCGCCCGTGCTGGCGAGCCTCGATCTGTTCAACCCCAACTATCTCACCGGGCAAAAGGTCACCACCGATCTGTGCCTGATCAACGAAACACACGAGACGGTGAAGATCGACGTCGATCTGCTGTTGACCCGGGAGAATCCCGAGTTAATCCCCGAGGCGGCGTGCTTCGAGGACCCCCTGGCAAGATGGAGCTACCAGTTCGAGCTGGCGCCTGACTCTCTGATCAAGGTGCCCGTGACGTGGGTCTTACCGCAGCGGGAGGGTAATTACTGGCTGACCGCCCGAACCACCGGGATGGGAGGTCGGCCGGTTCTGTCTCAGCGGTTTGTCCGTGCCATTGAGCCGGCGGAGATTTCTGAGGAGGTGGGCGAGCGGACATTCGTGGTCCTGGGCTCGGATGAAGAGGCAGTAAGCTACTTCAAATGGACGCGACCTCGCCGGCCTCTGCGTACCACCAGCAGCGTGGAGGACCTGAAGGTCGGCCAGCATGTAGTCATCATCTGGAATGCGTCCATGCTGACGGCACAGGAAAAGGCCGGTGCCGAGAAGCTGTGTGCGTTCGCGGCGGCGGGGGGGCAAGTTGTGGTGCTCGACGCGTACCGTTGGGACTGGCCGGAACTGGCGGACGTGTCGGTCAAATGGGTTGGAAAAAAGTGGGGAGCGTCGCGTGCCTTTTTTACGGACCAGGCAAAGCACCCGTTGCTGGCGGGCATCGCCCCGCAATGGTTGATTCGCTGGAACGGCCTGCCAGGGCGTGTGGCCTCTAAGAGCATCGAGGGAGACGCGATGGCGCGGGCCCGGCCGTTGCTCTGGGCGGTCACGCCGCAGCAGATCGTAGCCGCCCAAGTCCCTGCAGCCAGTGGAACGGGGACGATCCTGTTCGTCCAGTTGGCGATCCGTACGAGCCAGGGCCGTTTTGACCCCGTCGCCGACCGGATATTGATCAATATCCTGGGTCTCTAGAGCAATTTAAGATTTTCTGTTCCGTCCTGGCCGGCTGCGGGTTCGGCTGATTTCGTCATGCTGCATCGGCAACCCGCCGGGTTGCCTGCTTCGCCTTCCTTGTCAGCCTTGTCCTCGCTGGGCCATCACCGGAACATTAAACCTTAAAGTGCTCGAGTCACGAGCGGCCGCAGCGCCTCAAGGGTGCCGGACCTCGACAGTTTTGTCCGGCTCCAGCAGTTCGACGATGGAGATGTGCAGGACCTTGGCGCGGGCCTTGCAGCAAGGGCAGCGGTATCGCATTCTGTTGCACCATTTGGTGAAGCGGCTGGTAGGGCGGAGCCGCCCGAAAATGCACATCGGGCAGACGACGCATAGACACGCCAGCAGCCTCGTGCCCAATCCGAATTCCTTTTGTTCGGCCATGTCTATATACCCCACACGAAGTGTTAGATGCTTACGAGCTGATCCGAAACGACCAACGCCATGATAATGATAGCATCCCGTCTGTGCAAGCTCTGCTGATGTTGTTATGGACGGTGTTAATCAGGTAAGGTTCGCCTGCTCGATGATCCCCGGGACGCAGTGGTCCCACCCGAGTGTCATGAGGTGGGCGCCTTGGCAGATGGGCCTCACCTGGCGAATAATCTGGGCGGCGATCTCGACGCTGACCTTGGCGCGGTCTTCCTTGGGTGTGTCGGTAAGGCGCTGGATGATCTGATCGGGCACGTGGATGCCTGGGACGGAGCGGTTCATGTACTTTCCCATCCCGGCCGATTTCAGCAGGACGATTCCCACCAGCACGGGCACCTTGATGTGCTCGATCATCTTCATGAACTTCTCGAAGGCGCCTGGATCGTAGACCGCCTGTGTCTGGACGAACTGAGCGCCGGCTGCGACTTTTTTCTCCAGCTTTATCATCTGTGCCTCGGGCGTGGGGGAGCACGGCGTGGTGCAGCAGCCCTTGAAGAACTTCGGGACGCCATCCAGCTTGTTGGGATTCCCCTTCATGTCCAGCCCCATGTCGGTCCCGGCCTCCAGGTTGCTGATCGCCGTCAGCAGCCCGACCGAGTCGAGGTCGTAGACTGGTGTCGCCTGGAGGTGATCGCCCATGACCACGTGGTCGCCGGTCAGGGCGAGGACGTTTTCGATCCCCAAGGCGGAGGCGCTGAGCAGGTCGGACTGTAGCGCCAGGCGGTTGCGGTCGCGGCAGACCATCTGGAATACCGGCTCGATCCCACGGTCGATGAGCATGTGGCAAAGGGCCATCGATCCCAGCCGCATCACCGCGGTCTGGATGTCGGTGACGTTCACTGCCACCACGTTGTCCTTCAAATACTCCTCGGCTTCGTGCAGGCTCGGCTCGACATTCGTGCCCTTTGGCGGGCCGATCTCTCCGGTTACGGCAAACTTACCGGCTTCAAGCTGCTGTTGCAGTTTGCTCATCGATGCTCTCCGTCAGCTATTCTTGGCTCGTAGGAGCTGGATCTTCCTGCTCAGAGACTTCCAATGCGTATCGCGTGGTCCTGCGGATGGCGTCCGGGATGGCGCGTTTGCGGGCGTCTCGCGGGTCGATCATCCGCCGCATGTCGTCGACTCGCCCGAGTTCCTTAAGGCGATCGTAGATCTTCTTCCACCCGCATGGATGGTCCGGCGAGACCTCGCACTCGCCGTCATCGCCGGTCCCTCCGCACTGACCGTTAACCAGGCTTTTTGCGCACAGCGTGATCGGGCACAACCCGCCGGTGTACGCCAGGACACATTCGCCGCACTCGCCGCAGCGTTCTTCGCCCGGCCAGAGGCCTTGGTAATCGCCGAGGCAGATGGTGTTCAGGGCCGGGACCGTGCGGCGTGCGACCATGTTTCCGACGGCCTGGACACCTACGCCGCAGGAACCGACCACCACCGCCTCGGCGGCGATGACCTGCTCGACGATTCTCCCAAGCTTGATACCCACCAGCGCCTTGTTGCACAGAAGCTCGATCAGGGCCGAGCCGGTTACATCCTTACCGGCGCCTCTGACTGCCGTGGTTATCTCGTCGATCCATTTTTCTCCGCCGACGTCGCAGCCAACCGGACAGCCCGAACACCCGACGATAAAAACGCTCTTGGCGTCGGCGAGCGATTCGAGGATCTCTTCGGTAGGTTTCCGTTCTGTTGCATTCATTGATTCTGACTCCCACAGGCCGCATCGACTGCCCGTGCGGCCGGCTCATCCACGTAACGCAAAAGCTGCTGGACCACTCGCTGCTTCGCCTCCTCTACCGGGTCAGACAGGCCCAGGCCCCAGGCGATGAGGCCCGGCTCGACGCCGAAGATCGTCACGTCGGCGAACTTGCGCCCCCCAAGTGCCTCCATCCGCAGGGCCGGTAGGACGCTGATCTCGTGCAGCGACACTGCCTGTACCATCGAGCCTGCATCCGCGGTCAGGTCAGACAAACTCAGTCGGTAGACGGCCCCCGGCTCGCCTCCGCCGCGAACAGCGTCGACGATCACCAGTGGTTTGTCCGGTTCGATGTCGCAAAGCACTTCGCTGAACGCAAGCCCGGCGTCGATGAGTTGGGTCCGTTCACTTGTCCCGCGCCGGCGCAGCTCATCAACGACCGCTGGGCCGACGCCGTCGTCGCCCATCAGCACGTTGCCTACTCCCACGATGGTGCAGCTGGCTTTAGACAATCCGATATTCTCCAACCGTATCACCGGCAGCGGTAAGCACGTGGACCGCACAGGCAAGACACGGATCGAACGACCGAACGATCCGGACGATCTCGAAGGGGTTGTCGCGGTCACGGACCGGTGTGCCGATGAGGGCCTGCTCGACCGGGCCGGGTGTGCCATCAGCATCGCGCGGGGAGGCGTTCCAGGTGGTCGGGACTACCATCTGATACCGCTGGATCTTCTTGTCCTTGATTTGGATCCAGTGCCCCAATGCGCCGCGCGGCGCATCGGTCATACCGACGCCTTCGCCTTCATCGGGAATGGTCAGCTCAACGGCCGCCGGTTCGCCGGGTTTGAGTTGCTCGATCCACTGGGCCATCGCGTTGCATACCCATCTGGCCTCCAGCGCCCTCGCCAAGTGCCGACCAAGAATGCTGTTGAGCTTGTCGGGCGAGAGCTTGGCCGTCGAAAGGGCCGCCTCCACGTCCGCTTTGATCGTCGGATCCCCGGAGGCGTATCCGACCATCGCCCGTGCCAGCGGTCCGACCTCGGCTGGTGCTGCATCGTAGCGCGGGGCCTTGACCCAACTGTACGCGTCGGTTTTTTCAGGATCCGGGGCGGTGGACCCTTCGGATGGCGCCGCGGCGCAGGAATCATCGTAGCGCGAGTGCTTGACGTGCTCTGTGATCTTGGCGGTCTCGACGGGATTGACTTTTCCGGTACCGTCGAGCACCCCGGCCGGGATGAGTCGACTTCGCTTCGTGGCGTCGTCGCAGGTATCATCCAGATTGAACACCCCGTAGCTTAAGAACCGTCCGCACCCGGCGCCGATCTCGAAGTTGTCGCCGTACCTCCCGGCCACCATCAGCACGGAAGGAAGGTACACGTCCTCGATGAACGCGGCGACGTCCGTTAACTTCCCGGCGAAGGTTGCGATACTGTCGGCCGTGACGTTGCAGGTAACCCCGCCGGGGACGATCCCGACGTTGTGCGGCATCTTCCCGCCGAAGACGCACAGCATCTCGTGGGTGACGCGACGGATGTGCAGTGCGTTGAGGTAATTGCGGACGAGGGCGAGATTCTCTTGCTTGGAGCAACGGTAATCGCCCTCGTAGCGCGGGAAGAACGGCGCCAGCTCGCCGCGATCGATGAACGCGCGGACGGCTTTTAACTGCGTCTCTGTTCCCTCGTAGTCTGCCAGTGCGGTCACGTCGACGTAATCCAGCGCCGCCAGCGTGAAAAAATGAAGAATGTGCGACTGGAGGAAGTTGGCTCCCAGTATCAGGTTTCGCACGATGCGGGCGTTGGGGGGAATCTTATCGGCCAGGCCCAGCGCCTCATCCAGGCTGAACGCCGAGGCCGTGGCGTGCGCGGTCGGACAGACCCCGCAGACACGTTGCGTCAGGCGCACCGCGTCCAGCGGATCTCGCCCGGGAAGGATCCGTTCAAATCCGCGAAACATCGTCCCGCAGCAGCGGGCGTCTTTTACGGTCCCGCCATCGACGATGGCTTCGACCTTCATGTGCCCTTCAATCCGCGTGATCGGATCGATCACGATTGCGTTGCCTTTTTCGTCGTGTGTGTGTGGTCCTGACCCGTGCATGTTCTTACCTCTGGACGTAATGGACTATTCGGTGACGGCGTCGGTGATGCGGAACTGCTCGAGCCGTTGTTCGTCGATCTTCTTGTACAGCGGACTGAGCCGGTCGGGGAAGTCCGGCTCGACGCAGCCGTGACAGGGACTGCCGGCCCCGATGCACCAGTTGGTCCCGCTGTTCCACATTCGCTTGGGGCAGTCGGCGTAGGTTACCGGACCCTTGCACCCCAGCTCGTACAGGCAGCCGGGCTCGCCGAAGTTCTTGGCGAACTTAGCGGCGTCGAAGTCCGCGCGGCGCGGGCAAGTCTCGTGGACGAGCTGGCCGTAGTAGATCTTTGGCCGGCCGATGTCGTCCACCTCCACCGCGTCCAGGCCGTAGCGCATGATGGCGGCGAGCGACCCGACAAGCCAATCCGGGTGCGGCGGGCAGCCGGGGATGTTGATCACGGGCGTGGCGATTCCCTCGCGGGCAAGCAGCTCCGCGATGCTGATCGCCCCGGTCGGGTTTGGGTCCCCCGCGGGAATCCCGCCGTACGCGGAACACGTGCCCATCCCCACCACCGCCATCGCCGAACGGGCCAGCTCGGAGGCCCTTTCGTAAATCGGCACCTCGCGGTCGTCCTGCTCGCCCATCGTTGCGAACATCGGGTGGGTAAGTTGGAGCGATCCGTCAACGATAAGGACGTACGCCCCCGCCTTTGTTTGAATCGTGTCCTGGAGGATGTCGATTACTTGCTGGCCCTGTCCTGCCATCGCCGTCGTGACAAATCGCAGGTTGACGTGCTTGCCGGGAGTCAGCTCTTTCAGCAAAACCGTGTGGATGGAGGGGGAAAACGTGTTCAGCAGCGAGACGACACAGCCGCTGCAGGAGGCGCCCGGGAGCCAGACTACTGGAATCTCCGTTATCTCAGCCATTACCTACTCCTTGAGAAAGCTTTACGATCGCCCCATACCGCCAAGTCTAATGGCACTGGCGCTGTATCCGACCCGACGTGCGCTGGCGAAAAGGAACGCTTAACCCCCGGCGGCTCAAGGTACTTTCCCGCTCGCGGCTGGCCCGCCCCGTCCGGAAGGACAGCGACACACAGCGGAAAATTATACCTCACAAGGTCGTTCGCGGGCAATGGAATGGATCAGTTTCTCGGCGGCTTTGATCTGCTGAGGCGCCCCGCAGACCCCCAGGAAGACGGAACCTTCGGCGCCATAGACCCCGCCGGCAGCTATTAAGGTAGCGGCCGCGCCGGTAAGCAGGCGGATGGAATCCAACTCGGTGAAGATCACGCCCGGTAGGGGAAGCATGCGCGGGCCTTGAGCGTCTGGAGCATTGACCTTAGCGGCGAGGTCCATAATCCTGCCGCCCACTCGCTTCTGAAGACCAACCGGTACGATCAGTTGTACTCGCCGGCCGACGACGGCCCGGATGGCAGCGGTGGCCGTGCCTCCTTGCGGGTCGGCGATATAGACACTCGCTTCGCCACGTTCGACGTTGACGGCGTTGGCGCCTTTGAGGATGACGTCGCCGGCGGATAGATCGTCTACGACATCGAAAATCGTCTTGCCCTTTTGGAAGGCGCCGTAGACTACCACGACGTCACCGGGCAGTTCGGACTTGACGGAATCGGTGTCGAACTGAGGCGGCGTGACCAGCCCGCGGCGAAAGCCCTTGCGGCAGAAGCCTTCGGCTTGGCCGATGCCCTCGAGGATTTCCTCGGCGACGTAACCGTTGGTCGTACCGGCGATGATGACGAGCGTACCTTTTTTCAGCACGGCCTGGATCGCCGGATGGACGCCCATCGCCTTTCCGATCAGGCGCTTGGACATCGATGGTGTCAGAAGGAACTGTTTCATAGGGCCGAGTCTGCGGCGGGCTGCGACGATTGTCAATTGGTAACCCAGATCGGCGACGACCAGGCCATCGCGCCGTTCCGTTGGCTGATGCGGACGCGGTAGTGGTTTACGCCCACCGGCGGCTCGTGGTCGGTCCAGTCCAGGTGTGCGGTGTACCCGACCTGGGGGATGGCGCGGTGGATCTTTGCCTTATGGCCCGTGTAATAGAGCCTATCGACGCGCGGTAGCTGCTGCGCGTCAAGGGCGAAGTGCTCTTGGACGTATCGGGAGGCCTCGTCGATGAAATCCACGATTCGCGAACCGGCCATCGCCTCTGCCGCGGTCATCTCGATGGTTTTGCCCTCGATGGTAAGGCGGATCGTATCGGTGGGGCGGGCTAGGATTTCAAAGATGTTCCCCTGCATGTTTAGAACGCCGGTCGGTTCCTGCTGGGGGGTGCGAAAATCAAAATCGCAACTGGACCCATCAATCGCCCCGACCTGCTGGCCGGTGTGGCGCCAGCACTTCTCAACGGCGAGGATTTGACCATTCGGTACTTCGATTCGGCAGTGCCAATCGCGCGGGCCGAAGTCGGGGATCTCGTTCGTCCTGGCGCCCCATCCGCACTCGACACGCAGCTTCAGCCGGACCGGCTCGTCACCGTCGGGCGCGGTCCACGTCCCGTTGTGGCAGTGCGTGGCGATAACGCGGTTGTTCCGCAATAGCTCGATGCGGTCTACGGCGTCGCCGCCGCAGGCCGACGCCGTGATGTGGACGGGGCCCTTCTTGTCGATCTCCCGGCCCATTTCGGCGCCTTCGACGCGGAATTGCAGCTCGATTCGGTCGGACGTGACGCCGTAGACCCTCCTGGCGGCGATGGCGCTCCAGATCGCCGGGCGGGTCAACTGCTCGGCCCAGCAGGCCATCAGGCCGTGTCCGTAGACACCCGGGATACCGCTGTGCGTGTCGCCCGAGGCGATGATCCCGAACTTCAATCCCCTCGCTAGACCGTCCTCGATCGTTCCGCCGGCCGTACCGGGGCCCATGTTGCGGTTGGCGAACAAACCCGGGCACTGCTCATCGGATTCGCTCGAGCCGTGGTGGGAGAATATCTCCGCACACGGGGAGATGAGAGGGTCGTGAACGGACCAGTCCTTGGCGCGGATGCCCACCCTGTAGGCGGTGTGATGGGGGATCGCATAGGCCGACAGGCCCTGCCGGCGGATTTCATCATACAACTGCGTAAGTGTTTCGCAGCGGATCAACGGCGGGTGATCTTCCAGGAAGGAAACGTTGTGGTCGCCGGATACACCGCTACCTTGCCATTCGTATCCGGGGAAAATCACCAACTCGCCGGGCCGATTGTTTGTGGCGGCGAACTGGCAAATCATCCGCCACTGCTCCTGGAGCACGTCGTCGGGCAGGTAATCTTCCACCCCAAATCCGTTGACCTGGTGTCGCTCGACAGGATAGTAAGCCATCGGGAAGAAATCGATCATCTGGCGTGCCTGGGAGAGAGTCACTTGGAGTGTTTGGGGGTTCATGTGGCGGGAATGCAGGTTAAGGTGGCTGTCTCCCCAGAAGAGCTTGTGGTTGTCCATCCGGATTCTCCGTGTTTGGAAGTCGAGAATGTATGAAAGCACGATTGGGAGTCCCGCAGATCGGGAAGCTGTTACAGAATGAATACTGACCGCAACGGTGTGACGAACCCAACTCCACACCTGCCGGCCACACGCCAAACACGTTTCGCAGCTTACAGCGCCGCTGGAATGCCCGATCCAGGCAGGTCCGCCTCAGCCGGTACCGCCCGCCCCTGGAACCGGTGTGCTCGAGGTAGCCATGCCCTCTTGAAGCTTCAGCTTCATGAGCCGGCCTACCTTGAACTTCACGGTTCGCTTCGGCGGGACGTGGACGCGCTGAAGCGTCTTGGGATTCTGAGCGATTCGCGCTGCGCGCTGGCGCGTTTCGAAGACGCCAAAATCCCGGAATTCCAAACGGTTACCCCGGCCTAGTTCACTGATGATTTCGTCAAGGAAGCACTGCACAACCTTCTTGACTTCGACGCGCTTCTTGCCGGTCTGCTCGGCGATCCGGTCAACGAGTTCCTTCTTTGTTACCGTGTGCATGCGGATCCCTTTCGCAAGATTCGAAGCACCGTCGGACTGGACTACCAGCCTTCATGAAATGCAGCGATGCCTAAAACCTTTTCGCTACTACAATTTATACGCGGCAAAGCCCATTTTCAAACAAAAAATCTCATTGAAAATAACCAAGCGACGCTTGGGCTGGGCTCTAAAGCACCTCGCCCACTGACCTGTTGTCCAGCCGCTGCGGGCCCACGCCACGGGCGACGAGGACATCAGTCCCTATACGGCCCGCGGGGCCGAAACACCAGACGGCAGTTCCGCGGGGCTAGGCCGTTCTCTTCGAATATCAACAACTGATTTGTCTGCTCCAGCCAACACTCGGGCAGATAGTAGTATTGTTGCGGGCCGATCGTCCAGAATCGCCCGACGTTGTGACCGTTAAGGAAGATCTGTCCCTTCTTGGCGCCGGCGATTTGCAGGAACAGGGGCACGGTGGTCTGGCGCCATTTGAATTTCGCGGCATACCACGCCGGATGCCTTCTGCGGGCAGTTCGGACCGCCGAAAGTTCGGGGACCTCCCAGGGACGGAAGCTCCAGGTGGCCTGCTGAGAGATCGATTCCTTCAGCGCGTGGAATGTCACCTTGCCCAGGTCCTGCTTTGTCGCATCGCCCCACAGCAGAAGCTTGATAGTGTTGCGCCCCTTCTTCAGCCCGGCCCCAAGGGTCACGTCGCCATAATTATTGGTCTTTCCGTCCGCTGAAGAAGCTTGGAAGAACCCGGCCATCCGTTCGTTGCACAGCACGGCCACGTGGTGCGGCAGATCGGTAAAGGAAAGATGAATCGGAACCACTTTAGTCAGCGTGAACTCCGCCGTCGCCTCCCAGACCGGTAGGGCCTCAAGTTTTCCCAGCAGATGGACCGACGATCTGGGAACGATTCGCTTGGAGAAGCTGTCGGCGGCCTTGAGCTTGAATTTATTGGGCTTTATGGGTCTGGCGTCAAACAAGTGACCGAACAGGCCCTTCTCCTGGCCCAGCCGGGCGCCGAAGTTGATCCGGCCTAGATTATCCACCAGCAACGTCAAAGTATTCTTGCCCTTCTTCATCGTAGCGCGAATCGGCAAGGTGGTTGCGTCCGGTCCCGTCCCCCAAACACCTATCCGCATACCATTGAGGAACATCGTAGCTCGGTCGCGGCAGTGAGGGGCGAACAGATAGCGAGTCTTGAGGCGCGTCTCGGTTATCTCGATGCGATACCACATGTACCCGTGGTGGGCGCCGAGGGCGTCGGCGTTTCGTGGTCGATCGATCTTTTTCCAGTCAAGGGTGTCCTTCTTGCCCAGCTCCTGACAGACAGCGACGCGCTTCCATACGCCGACCCGCGGCGATGTGGGCTTGGGCGGCTGGGCGGCGCTGGTCTTTTTGTGCTTCAGCTGCCCGTCCGCCGACAGCGTAAAGCTTTGCTTGGTGCGGGGATGCTCGACGATCTGCTCGGGAGTTTCGCCGACGTAATCCGGTCCGAATATCAACTGCCCGTCAACCCACCACGTTCGCGTCGCCAGGTCGCTGTTGATCAGCACGATCCGCAACATCTCGTGCTCGATGACGAGAGGTTCGTCGCCGTCGGGCACCTCATGGCACAGCAACTCACCGTTGATCGAGATCTTCGCCTCCCAACCCTCCGGGCCGTGCAGCACCAATGTGTTCTCCCCGAACAACCCCAAGGGGGTGCAGTTGGCGTAATCCAGCTTGAGTTTCGGCCCCAACTGTAATTCCATTGGGATCGCAACGGCGCCGAGCGGTTTCAGCGGGACGGTAAGCTCCTGCCCGGCGGGCAGGGAGATGGTGGCGGTTTCAATCTCCGCCCGGCCGTTGTTGGTCACGATCGCCCATCGCCCCAGCGGCCCGGCGAGGTTCAGTACGTCGGTGTTGTCGTGGATTCTCACGCCGGGCGCCTCGGCGGTGCAGGACGCAAAGAACCGGCCCATCTGGGTGGCGAGGGTATTTATGGGACGCGTCAGATAATACTTGTCCGTCAGCCCGCCGCCCTCGGCCAGTGGCGCATCATAATCGTAGCTGGTCGTCTGGTAAGATGTATCGGTCGCATTGAGCTGGCTGCCCCAAAAGGCGAAATTCGTCCCGCCATGCCACATGTAGTAGTTGAGCTGCGCACCGGCCCCGAGTATCTCCATCGCTCTGCGGGCGACCTCGAGGTCGTTTTGCGTGTGGTGCTCGCCGCCCCAGTAGTCGAACCACCCAGTCCAGAACTCCGTGACGAACAACGGCGCCGCGGGCTGGCGGAGGCGGAGTCGCTTAAGCAGTTGGATACATCTGTCCCAGCCGTTGACGCATTCAATGCTGTCCTCAACCGGCGGGTCGGAGAAAAGATTACAGTTGATTATTGGAATATCGAAGCCGGCGCGACGGAAAAGCTGGCTGATGAACTTCAGGTAGTTCTCCCGCTCGGGCATTGTGGTCATCATGTACTCATTCTCGTTTTGGATGAGGATGATGTTACCGTCCCGAGTGACCTGAAGCTCCGCGAGCCTGGGTAGGATGTTTGCGAAGTACTTATCGAAGTAATGCATGTACGCGGCGTTGCTCGTGCGATATGCGATCCCCGACTTGCTCGAAAGCCATCCCGGCAGGCCGCCGAAGTCCCATTCAGCGCAGATGTACGGCCCCGGCCGCAGGATAACGTACAGGCCCAGCTCACCAGCCAACTGAATGAACTGCACCAAGTCATGATCGCCGGACAATTGCCACTTGCCTTCCTCCGGCTCGTGGAAGTTCCAGGCGACGTAAGTGCTTATGCAATTCAGCCCGGCCCGCTTGGCCTTCAGCAGGCGGTCCGCCCATAAACCCGAGGGCGTTCGGAAATAGTGGACCGAGCCGCTTGTCAACCAGATGCGGGTCTCGTTGACTATCAAGCTGCGATTATCGTATCGAACCTCAGGCATCGACGATTTCCCCGGGCCAGTGCCATTTAAGCGAGGCATCCTGTGCGCTTGCACCGCTTGGAGAAGAGTTTACGCTGCCGGGTACCGACTGCAACAAAAAAGGACCGTTCCAGTCGGCCCATGGGCACGTTGGGCCTGTCGGATAGGTTGGGTCTGGCTCGGCATGCATCGCTTAACGCTTGCGACATACAAGCGTTACGCGCCTTGCCGCCGACTGAGGTGACCTGGCAGCTTGGGGGGGATTTGGGATGCCTATTTAATGTAATAGCTTATATGCTAGAGGCTTATGCTTCTCAGTGAGCCGGCAAAGGGCAAATTGGCTTGGTGGCGAAAATCCTTGCCGATTTGAGCTTGCGTGTCTGCTTGCTTTACTCCTGGGGGGCTTCGCCTTATAACGTTCGGTCATGGGAATGGTTTGGGGTATATCGGGGATCCTCTTGAGCCTCTCGGCTGCGCTGTCGCCGCCGGGGCTTGTTGTGCTGCCGGTTCTCCCAGAAATCACGGCCGCCGAAGCTACCCAGTTGGTCCAACTGGCGAGGCGAGCGATGAGCCAGTACCTTGCGGACCCCACGGCGGTAGCTGCTATGTCGGTACCAGCGGAGATAGCATCGTTAGCGGATCGTTCCTACGGTGCAGCGGTCACTTTGCGAACCGCCGGCCGGTCAGCACGGGGCGTAATCCGGACGGGGCAGGGGCTGACTGGGAACCTGATGCGTGCGGCGGTGGCGGCGATGAGGAGTCCCAACCTGCCGGACCGGATCACGCAGGATGTATTGTGCGCCCTGACCGTTGAGTTGGAGGTGCTGGGCCCGCCGCGCGATATCGTTGAGGCGGATTTGGCGGGCGCGATTGTCCCCGGCGCCACCGGCCTGTCGGTCTGGCGGGGTGGTGCGGTTGCGTATGTTCTGCCGTCGGAGGCGTATGAGCATGATATGGACCACGCCCAGATGCGGCGCAGGTGTCTGTCGGGGATACCCATCAGCAACGAATTGGCCTCACAGCGACCGAGATGGTCGATTTTTGGGACGCGCCACTACATAGGCTCACCGGACGGGACGGTGGTCTCGCTGTGGCGAGGTAAGATCGTCGCCCCACACGCCAGCATCGATGAGGCGGCGCTGACCGCCGCAGCCGAGACCGTCGCCGCGTACCTTCTGCGCAACCAAACCAAGGCGGGCCGCTACCAGGTGAGCGGGAGGGCTTCCTCGCTTCGCGATCATCTTTGGGCCACCTGGGCCGTAGGGCGTCTTGCCCGATGTACGCAGCACACCTGGGCCGCCGGCAGCGCAAATGCGGCACTGGGTTACGCCGTGAGCTTCGTAAGGCAGGAAGGCCAGTTGGCGTACATTCAGACCGAATCGCCACAGGATCAGCTTGCCGCGACGGCCCTGGCGGCCCTGGCGATCGGCCAAATGCCCCCCAGCACGCAGGGCGATAAGCTGCGGGGCCAGTTGCTCACAGCGTTGGTGTGGGCGATCGGTGAGGGTGGTCGCTTGGTAAGCCGGTTGGACGGCGAAGGCCGCCCCGTTCCCGCTACGGTAGGCGACTCGGCCCTGGCGCTTCTGGCGATGCAGGATGGGGGGATCGGGCAGATGAATATAGGACCCGTGAAGGATCGTCTGACCGCGCTGGCCCCGGTGACAGCGGAGGGGCTTTTGTGGAAAGCCCGTGCGGGTCTGGGCCCCTTGCGGTTGGGGGATTTGGGTGGTGGGCCTTCGTTGCGGTGGATTGACCAGAAGGGGGCGGCGGACGAACGAGGCGGGTGTGCGGTCGGAAAGGAAGCACCGCAAACGGTGCTGACGGGTCTTTTTGCCCTTGCACCGTCGGCGGACAAGGACCAGCGGCTCGCCGCCAGGCGGTTCTGTTATCAGATGATGTACAAGGCCCACGAGGCGTACTTCGCCGACCGGCCGGAAGATTGGATAGGTGCGGTACGGGCCCGGCCGGGCTCAGCCAAGGTAACATTACGCGCCTGCGCGGCGGCGCTGGAGGCGTTTCTGGTCGGCGACCAGCGATAGCGGCGGTGAGTTACAGCTTTACTTCCTTGCCTCTTTCGGCCGACTTGTACAGCCCCTCGAGTATGGCGATGACGGCGCGGGACTGCTGCGGGGGGATGGAAACGGGCGTGTTCCCCATGACCGCTTCGGCGAAGCTGCGGATCTGGGCGTGATGCGCCCGCTGTTTTGCTTGCCTGACGTTGATCTTGGTGTCGACAAAGCCGCTGGTGGTGTGGTCGTAGTGTTCGCATTCGGGCCACTTTGCGCCTGCCTTCGTGCCGAACAGGTCGATCCGCCGCTCCACCTGGGGGCCCTGGTTGAGCATGAAGCTGCACTCCAGCGACAGCACAGCGCCGTTGGCAAAGCGGATTGTCCCCGCCGCGAAGTCCTCAACATCGATGCGTCGCTTGTTGTAGTACCCCCAGTCCCAGACGCTCCATGATTCTGCGCGCTTGGCGAGTTTGGTCACGGCGATCCCTGCGACGCAGACCGGTTCGAAGTTGTCCATCAGGTGCATCGCCAAGTCCAAGACGTGCACGCCAACGTCGATACAACATCCTCCGCCGGAGTTGCTGTTAAGCAAGAACCCCTTTGTCGTGGGCAGCCCACGGCGGCGATTGTACCAGGCGCGTGCGTAATAGATCTGACCGAGTGGGTGCTTGCGGATGTATTCCTTCAGAGCAATCGCCTCCGGTTCAAAGCGCATGTGTTGGGCGCACATTAGCTTTCTTCCGGCCTTTTGGGAGGCGGCGATCATGGCGTCTACGTCCCGCCCCGAAAGCGCCAACGGCTTTTCGCACAAGACGTGCTTACCGGCCCGAAGGGCGGCGACCGTATAGGCTCGGTGGAACCGGTTCGGTGTGACGATGTCGACAACGTCGATGTCCTTGCGGCCGATTAGGCGATTTCCGCTGGAGACGACCGCGTCGATTCCGAACTGTTCAGCCCGGCGTTGGGCGGCGGCGAGGTTTGTGTCCGCTATGGCGAGAAGATCGCAATCGGGCAGTTTGGTCCAACCCTCGCAGTGGATCTCGCTGATACCACCTGCCCCGATCATCCCGATGCGCAATTTCCGCTTGGGCATGTTCTTGTCCTTTCGGGTCGGTTTGAACACCGATGGATCAGCGCTTTACTCTTGCGCCGGCGACCTGAAAGCTGAGCTGTTCTAGTTGGGCGGCCAGGTCAACCGGTGCGACGGCGACGCCATCGGGTATGTCCAGCGTTGTGGGGGCGAAATTGAGGATGCCCATTACCCCCGCCGCACACAGCAGGTCGGTTACCGACTGGCCGGCTTCGGCGGGGACGGTGACGATGGCGAGTTTGACGGTGTACTTACGGACGATGCGATCCAAATCCTTCAGCCGATAGACTCGAATGTGGTCGATGCGCACGGAGACCTTGGCCTCGGCGATGTCGAACGCCGCCACGAGCCTGAAGCCCTTTTTTGCAAAGCCTTTATACCGCAGTAAGGCTCTGCCCAGATCGCCTGCCCCCACGACAATAACGTTCCAGGTCCTGTCGGTGCCCAGGATACGTCGCAGTGTCTCGATAAGCGGGCCGACGTGATAGCCCACTCCGGGTCGCCCGAACTGGCCGAAGTATGCCAAGTCCTTGCGAACCTGGGCGCCGGTCAGGCGAAGCGAGTGTGCCAACTGCTGGGACGAGACCTTTTCGATCTTCTGATCCGCCAGTTCCTCCAGCCCCCGCAAATACAGACTTAGCCTCTTGACGACGGGAGCGGGCGCGCTGCCTGCTCGATGGAGTCGCGATCTGCTCATTTGCCCTGCCTTTATGGGACTAACAGATAATACCCGCAATCTACAAACACGGTCAAGCGCTCTGTAAGCACTTGCCCCTTGACACTTTTACCAATCCCACCTACCATCAAGTACGTAGCCGTGTAGTGGATATTTCAGAACAGGAAGGACTATGTTTCAAGACAACCTCGCCCGTTTGTGCGCGATTGGCTTGCTTGGTGCGTTGCTCGTGGTGCCGTCGGTTTCTACGGGGCAGGCGCCGCCGCTTGATATTCCTTCGATAGAGCTGACGGCGGGGCTATCGCCCAAAAGCATCGAGAAGATCAACGCTGCGCTGAAGTACCACGTGGAGACAATCCGCAAGGCGGAAAAGCAGAAGGATATCCTGGAGGGGTGCGAAAGCCTGCTGGGAGTCTACAATTCCTACGATAATCCCATCTTCAAATACACCGTTGCGGACAGAGCTACCGAAATCGTTGTCACCTTGCTGGAATCGGACAATCAGCAGAAGCAAATCAACGCGGCGATTGTCCTGTCCCGTATGCCCCAGTTCTCCATCCAGGACACACTGGAGAGGATGGTGGTCCATTCCAACCCGGCGGTGCGATATCTCGGGTGGAAGGGGTACCGCGGGGCGAGGGGGCGTATTTTGGCCCAACGAAGCTCCGCCGCGACGGAAAAGATGTTCAAGGCGCTGAGAAAGGCGGGAGCGGAAGAAGCTTCTTCCGTAGTTGTTCGGGGGGTCTTTGACGTGATGTTTTTCGCGACGGTTCCCCCCGATGCCGTCAGCGGAAGCGACTTCGACAACGCCCGGCGCGAGTCGCTTGATGTTCTGCGCAGTTGCTGGGCGAGGCGATGCAAGCAGGCTCTAGACGGCGATACGCAGATCGCCGAGGCCCTTCGCAGCGGCGTGGGGGGTATCACCAACGCGTGGGTGGTCCTGGGAAGCGATAAGCAACTGCACACGACGTTCCTGCAGATGATTGTGGATGCGGCCGGCGCCTCGGGAACCGCTTACTATAGCGCCATGAGGACCGCCGCCGGCGCCGAAGGCCTGGCCAAAGACGACGCAACCAGGAAGATTGCTGTTAATACACTGCTGCTGCGAGACTGCGAACTGGCGTTGAACAGTATCAAAGGGCTCAACAAGAAATACATCGAAAGGCCGTTGATCGACAAGAAGATCCCGGACAGGGCGTCGGCTCCGCTTGGGTACAAAGATGTGGCCACCGGCGAGCAGTTCGGTGTGCTCGGGTGGGTCGGCGAGCTGAAGGATGATGGCGTCAGGAAACCGCAGATGCTTGTCCCGGTCGTAACGACCGCACCGGCGCCGCCGGAAGAGCCCAACGAATAGGCTGACGGTCCAATCGGACATTGTCGCCGTGGTGTCAGGAAGGTGCATCTCATGGGTTGCTGTGGTTTGGGTTTCCAGGGATGGACACGGCGGCCGGCCGCGAGCGTGCACCTGCCTTTCGATCCGATCAGTTCTGAGTGCTGACTAGAATACAACAATGCTCATACGACACCTTCTGATAGCGCCGCTGCTGCTCTTGATCGCCCTGATGGTCACAGCCTTCTTCGTCGTTCGAGATCAGAACGTCTCGCACAGGAAGGATCAGTTGACCTTTGGTACGATTGGCGAGCCGGACACGCTGAACCCCATCATTTCCCAGACTACTTCAGGCAGTCAGGTCACGGGTTTCGTCTTCAATGGCCTTATCAAGCGGGATGAAAACCTTAACATTGTCGGTGACCTGGCAGAAGAGTACCGAATCACACAGACCTCCAGCGCGTTCTTTCCCGGCCAGAAGCAAGCCCGCCAGGCGCTTAAGGCGCTGGAAGCAGCCCGCGACCGCTGGGCGCGTATGAAGCTGTCGTCCTGTCACCAGGTAGGCGACAGGTTGGTTCTGCAGTTTGGCGATCCGAGCACCCAGGTCGTGGCGGGGACGAGCTACGAGCAGGAGTTGTTCGAGATCATCGACCGCCGGTCACTGCTACCAGTGTCGGTGATGACGATCACGTTCGATCCGGCCCAGAAGTTCTCCGACGGGACGGAAGCTACAACCGAGACGGTAAAGCAACGGCTTGTGGCGATGGCGGATAGCATCCCTGGCGCTGTGGTTCATGAGATCCTGCCGATTAACGAGTCGATATCCAGCGTCAGTGTGATTGGTGACGCCGCGGAATTTCGCCGTAGGCTTTCCGAGGCGATGGCAGGTCAGGACCGGGACGATCAAGGTTCCCCAAAGCCGGTCGGTCAGTTGTTCGACTTTCTCGATCAGGCGCTGCTGAACGAGCCGGTAATCACCTTCAAAATCCGCAAGGGCGTGCGCTGGCAGGACGGGGTTCCGCTTACTTCCGCCGATGCTGCCTTCACCTATAAGTGTATCCTTGATCCGAAGTATCGCTCACCAAGGTCGAGCAGTTACTGGCCTATAAAGTACGTCGAGACTCCCGATCCGCTGACGTTCATCGTTGTGTATCGCGTTCCGTACGGGGAGTGCGTTCTCAGTTGGGGGATGAGCCTGATCCCGAAGCACGTTCTGGAGGGCAAGAGCCCGCAATGGTGGGCGGACAACTTCGACATCAGGCCAATCGGTACGGGTCCATTTCGCCTCGCCGAGTGGAAGCGCAACGAATTTGTGCGCCTCGAGGCCAATCCCGACTATTTCGAAGGCCCGCCCAACTTACCCGCCGTGGTGTTTCGAATCCTTCCGGACCCGTTCGTCAACCAAGTTGCCTTTGATGCCCGCGGGTTCGATACGTATACGCTGGCGCCTTACCAAGTCGCCCGATATGAGAGAGACGCCGAAACATTCAGTGTGTTTCAGCGGTGGGGGCAGGGATTTGTTCACATTGGATGGAACCTGAAGAAACCGATGTTTTCCGACCGCCGGGTGCGCGTGGCGCTGGCCCATGCCATCAACATCGGGCGTATTATCAAATACGTCTATCGTGGATACGGCCGCCCGTCCAACGGGACGTTTCCGCAGGACATGTGGTACGCCAACAAGACCCTCACCCCATACCCCTACGATCCAGACAAGGCCCGTCGGTTACTCGCCGAGGCCGGATGGGAAGACAGCGACGGTGATGGGTGGTTGGATAGGGACGGGGTGCGATTCGAATTTGATTTGATTACTAATCGCGGGAATACCAACCGGGCGGCCATTCAGGCACTTGTCCAGGATGACCTGAAGAAGATGGGAATCAAGGTCAGCACAAGTGTGTATGAATGGGCCGTGTTCATCAAGAACTACATCAATACACAGGAGTTTGACGCGTGTGTGCTGGGTTGGTACCTGGGTTACAGTTATGACTTGTTCCAGTTGTGGCACAGCTCGCAGATCAAGCCGCCTGGACTGAACCAATGCTCTTACAGCAACGAGGAAGTGGATCGGTTGCTTCTGGAGATTCGCACGACCTTCGACCGCCAGAAGATCGCCGGGCTCTGCGCGCGGGTTCAAGAGATGATCTACCGCGACCAGCCTTACCTGTTCCTCTTGACGGCATACGTATCAAGCGCGCTATACCGCGATCAGTACGTAGTTCGCAGACCCGACGATGCCGGTGGGTGGATTGTCGAGCCGATTCGAAATACGAAGGCTGGATATACCGTGTACTCAAACTGGTGGGCGCCAAAGGGTATCGCCCCCCACATTGAACCATGATGGAGCGAGGCGGATGCTTGCCTTTACCATAAGACGCTTGCTGATTGCCATTCCTCTGCTGTTCGGGATAACGGTCATCAGCTTCTTGGCGATCAACCTCGCTCCCGGCGGGCAGGTGGCGCTTCCGGGCAGCGAGATGAACCCGGGCCTGAACCCACACGTGCGTCAGATGATCGCCAAGCAATTCCATTTCGACAAACCTCTGGTGGTCCAGTATTGGCTGATGATGCGAGACATGGTCACGGGTGAGCTTACGAGCTTCAAAGACAACCGTTCGGCGTTGCTGAAGGTTCTCGAACGTGTTCCGGCGACACTGGCGTTGAACGCGATGGCCTTTATCATCAGCTTCAGCGGATCGATTCCTTTGGGCATCTATGCCGCCCGATACCGCGGTACCCTGCGCGACCGGTCAATCAGCGTGATGAGCTTCGCCCTGATCTCCCTGCCGTCTTTCTGGGTCGCCTATATGCTGGTTCTGCTGATCGTGCGGGTGTGGCAGGTTCCGGTGCTGGGCACGCACACCTTTGGCGTCGAATTCGCCAGTGCGACGGCTCGATTCCTCGACATGTCTTGGCACATATTCCTCCCGGCGGTGACTCTGGCGTTAGGTGGTATCGCCGGCCAAAGTCGATACATGCGGGCGTCCATGGTGGAGGCCATGAACGAAGACTACATCCGTACGGCCCGGGCGAAGGGCCTGTCGGAATCGACAGTGGCCTACAAACACGCGCTTCGCAACAGCCTTCGGCCGATCATCACGTTCATCGGATTTCTCCTGCCGTCCTTCTTGGGCGGGGCGGTGATTATCGAACAGATATTCGGGTATCCGGGGATGGGTCGGTTGGCATTTCAGGCAGTGCTCGAACGCGACGTGCCCGTAATCATGGTTTCCCTGACCGTGGCTTCCGCGCTGGTGCTTGTTGGTAACTTGATCGCCGACATCCTTTACGCCGTGGTGGACCCGCGCGTAAGGCCGAATTGATCGGCAAGATAAGTAGTGACTATGACTGACGCAGTCAAGACATCCGAGCTCCTGGTGGGCAGCGCCGAGATCCGCAGAGGATTTAGGCACCGGTTTGGCAAGAACACGCCGGCGATGGCGGCTCTGTTTGTCATGATCGTGCTGTTCGTGGGGGGTATGGGCTACTGGGTGCTGAACCTCGCCGGTGTGCACTGGCCGGCCGATCCCGTCGAGCCCGACCCGCCTGTGATGCTTCGCGCGCCCTGTGCGGAACATCCGTTCGGCACGGACGATTTGGGGCGAGACGTGCTGGCTCGTGTCTTGATGGGGGCGCACATATCGCTGTTCATCGGGTTTGTCGCGGTCAGCGCCAGCATCGTTATCGGTGTCGTGTTGGGTAGCATCAGCGGGTACTGGGGGGGGTGGGTCGATACCGTGATCATGCGATTCGTCGATATGATGATGTGCATGCCCAGGTTCTTTCTGATCCTGACCGTCGCGGCGATCTTGAGGCCCAGCATCTGGTACATAGCGCTGGTTATCGGCATCACGGGCTGGATGGGCACCTGCAGATTGGTCCGCGCGGAGTTTCTGACGCTGCGGGAGATGGACTACGTCGTTGCGGCGAGAGCTTCCGGCGCGGGGCACCTGCGGATCATCTTCCGGCACATCCTGCCCAACGCCATGCCCCCAGTGTTCGTCAGTGCCGTTCTCGGCGTCGCCGGCGCGATACTCGCCGAGGCATCGCTGAGTTACCTGGGATTTGGCGTCCAGCCGCCCGAGCCGAGCTGGGGCAACATCATCGCCGGGGGTAAGCAATACATCCTGGACGCCTGGTGGCTGATCGTCTTTCCGGGCCTGGCTATTTTCGTGACTACGTTGGCCTTCTATGTCACCGGCGAAGGGCTCCGCATTGCGTTGGATCCCAAAGAAACAAAACAGATATGAGTGACGCCGAGACATTGCTGCAGGTTCGCGACTTGCGGACGCACTTCGATACCGAGGACGGGCTGGTACGGGCCGTGGACGGGATCAGCTTCCGGATCGCGCCGAATCAGACGTTCGCACTGGTCGGCGAGAGCGGATGCGGAAAGAGCGTAACAGCATATTCGATACTCAGGCTCCTGCCGATCCCACCCGCCAGAATCGCCTCAGGAACAATCACCCTTGACGGACAAGACCTACTTACGCTGTCCGAAGGACAGATGCGCAATGTCCGCGGCTCGCAGATCAGCATGGTTTTCCAGGAGCCCATGAGTTCGCTGAACCCGGTATTCACCTGCGGGAACCAGATTGTCGAAGCAATCAGGCTGCACCAGAAAACGTCCGCAGCCGAGGCAAAACAGCTCGCCGTCGAGATGCTCACCAAGGTCCAAATCCCCGAGCCGGCTGAGCGGTTCAGGGAGTATCCGCATCAGCTTTCCGGGGGGATGCGCCAGCGGGTGATGATTGCTATGGCTCTGTCCTGCAATCCAAGGCTGCTGATCGCCGACGAGCCGACCACCGCGCTGGACGTGACGATTCAGTCCCAGATTCTCCAGTTGCTCAAGGACCTGCAGCGCCGCCAGGCCCTGAGCATAATGCTGATTACGCACGATCTGGCGGTGGTCGCCGAGGTCGCCGATGTCGTCGCCGTGATGTACGCCGCCAAGATCGTCGAGCTTACCGACGTTCACAGGCTTTTCGGCGACCCCCTGCATCCCTACACGCAGGGGCTTTTACGGTCCCTACCGAGGCTGGGGCAAAAGACCGATCGCCTCCCGGCCATCCCCGGTTCCGTGCCGAACCCTATGGGCTTTCCAACCGGTTGTCGTTTTCATCCGCGCTGCCATGTCGGCCGCGATCTTAAGCGCTGCCAAACACAGCTCCCTTCGCTGCGCGAAGTTCAACCTGGACACTGGGCTGCTTGTTGGCAGTGCCCAGGATATGACTCGGCACCCGACGCCGACCCCGGTTAGGGCCTCGTTAATAATATGACCGATGAGCATAACAACATGATCGTCAATGCGACCGGCCTGAAGACCTATTTCAAGCTGCGAGGAGGTATGTTCAGCCCCCGGCGGGTTGTGCGCGCCGTCGATGGTGTGGATATTCGGATACGGCGCGGTAAGACACTCGGGCTGGTAGGGGAGAGCGGGTCGGGTAAGACGACGGTCGGCCGGACGCTCCTGCGTCTGATACCCGCCACGGCCGGGAAAGTCATCTTCGATGGGCGGGACGTCTTTTCGCTTCGCAGCGGGGCGCTGCGTGCGCTGCGGCGCCGAATGCAGATCATCTTTCAGGATCCGGTCGGGTCGCTCAACCCGCGGATGACGGTGGGCAACATCATCGCCGAGCCGCTCAAGATCCACACCGCCCTTTCACGACGACAGTGCCGCCGGCGCGTCGGTGAGCTGCTGGGCCGCGTCGGGCTACCGCTTCAGGCCGCTTCCCGCTACCCGCATGAGTTCTCCGGGGGGCAACGCCAGAGGATCGGAATCGCCCGTGCGCTGGCGTCGAACCCGGACTTCATCGTCTGCGACGAACCCGTAAGTGCCCTGGACGTCTCCATCCAGGCACAGATTCTGAATCTTCTGAACGATTTGCAGCAGGAATTGGACCTGACATATCTGTTCATCGCGCACAACCTGGCCGTTGTGGAGCATTTCGCCGACGACGTGGCGGTGATGTATCTGGGCCGGATCGTCGAACTGGCCAGCAGTGAGGCCCTATACGCCAAGCCGATCCACCCGTATACGCAGTCGCTGCTGTCAGCCGTCCCGCGACCCGACCCGAACAGGCGCACGCAACCGGCCGGTCTTGGCGGCGAGATGCCCTCGCCCATCAGCCCCCCCAGCGGGTGTCCCTTTCATCCGCGCTGCCCGCTGACGCGCGAACTTGCCGTAAAGCTGCCCCCCAACGAGACACAAACCATCACAAGCGAAGGCGAGCCCGTGCGTATCGTGGGCCGTTGCGCTGGGCAGGTCCCGCAGTTGTTACCATGTCCTGACGATTCGACCCACCATCACGCCTGCCTGCTGCGACAGTAGTAGCTGCGCGAAAAGCAACTGCATGACATGATGGTGTTCAGTTCCGCCAATTAGGGTCAACGGCTGCGGATACCGGCCATATGAGACGCGGCCTCATCGAGGATGACGAAGAACTTCCCGTCAACCGGATCGATCCCGGCTGCAGGGAGGTGCTTCTTGTCGGCGGGTTCGTTCGATAGCAGACGTGCGACGGCGTCGGCTTTGTCCCTGCCGGTCACCAGCAGGATGACGTTGCGAGCGGCGTTGATCAGCGGAAGCGTAAAGGTCATCCGCCACCGTCCAAGAACCGGAATGAACGCCGCCGCGACGAGTTTGTCCTGCTCGGCGAGTATATCGGTATCGGGGAAAAGGCTTGCGGTATGACCTTCCCCGCCCATACCCAGCAGGATCAGGTTGAACTTAGGGATCTCGTCCGGCGCGGCCTGCAGGACCTGGCGTATCGTCCGTTCGTATTCGGCGGCGGCGGCTGGTAGGTCTTCGGCATCGGCCCTCATGGCATGGACGCTGGTCGGGGCGATCGGCAGGTGATCCAGCATCGTCCTTTGGACCATGTTATAGTTGCTTTCGATATGGTCGTGGGGCACGTCGCGTTCGTCCCCGAAGAAGACCACCAGTTCGGACCATGGCACTTCGCCGGTGACGGCTGCGTTCGCCAAGCTCTCATAGAGCGCATGCGGCGTTGTCCCGCCGGCCAGCGCCACGTGACATATGCCCCACTGACTGACGGCCTCGCAGGCAATGGTTTTGAAAAGCTTGGCCGCTTCTTCGGTGGCTTGTTCGGCCGTACTCTCGACAAGGATGCTTTTCGTGTCTTTGTGTGTTGGCATGATTCCACCGGATTCTACGCTGTTCCTATATCGGATGCCAGCGTTTATATGGATCACCAAACAGCTTATCTGCCTCCTCCGGTCCCCACGAGCCGCCCTCATACGTCAGAAGCTGCGGGCGGTTGGTCTTGCTCCAGGCGTCGCGGATGCTATCGACTATGCTCCAGGACGCCTCCAGCTCATCGTTGCGTATGAACAAGGTAGGATCACCGCACAGCGCATCGACAAGCAGGTGCTCGTATGCCTCCGGGGACGCCCACCGGAACTCCGCACCGTACCTAAAGTCCATCTTTACGGGTCTCAGCAACATCGAGACGCCCGGGACCTTGGCGTCGAAGGTAAGTGAGATTCCTTCATCGGGGTAGATGCGAATGACGAGTTGGTTGGGGCCTGTGGAATCGCAGCCCCACAGCGTGAAGAGGCTCATCGGCTCGCGCCGAAAGACGATCCGCACTTCCGATGCCTTCTTGCCAAGACGCTTACCGGTGCGTATGTAGAACGGAACGCCCGACCACCGCCAATTGGATATGAACAGCTTCAAGGCGACGTAGGTTTCCACCTCGGAGTTCGGGTCCACCCCCTCCTGGGACCTGTAAGCGGGTATACCCTCGGCGCCGGTGTACTGGGCCCGGACGGTCTGCTCGGCGACTTCCTTGGCGCTCAGTGGGCGGATCGCTTCGAGGACCTGGGCCTTTTCGTCTCGGATTCCCTCGGCGTCCATTCGCGAGGGGACCTCCATCGCCACCAGCGCCAGCAGTTGAAGCATGTGGTTCTGAACCATGTCTCGCAGCGCCCCGGCGTTTTCGTAATAGGCTCCGCGCCGCTGGGCCATCCCCTCGGTTTCGGCTGCGGTTATCTGAACGTGATCGACGTACTGGCGATTGAGCAAGGGTTCAAAGATCGCGTTGGCAAAACGGAAGACGAGAAGGTTCTGTACGGTCTCCTTACCCAGGTAGTGGTCGATCCGATAGATCTGCGATTCATCGAACAGCTCCAGGAGGTCCTGATTGAGCTTTCTGGCCGACGCCAAGTCATGTCCGAACGGCTTCTCCACGACGATGCGCACAAAGGCGTCTTTGGAACCCGGCCGGTTCAGACCGACGCGTTGCAGGTTCTTTGCGATAACGGGGTTTAAATTCGGAGTGGTCGCCAGGTAGAAGATCCGGGCCCCTTTGGCGCCATGAAGCTTATCCAGCTCCTTTATCCGGGATGCGAGCGTTTCGTATTGCTTGGGCTTATCGGCCGTCGTTACGTGATAGTGCCATCTGCCCGCGAACCTGCGCCACGCGGACTCGTCGATCGGCTGGGTCCGGGAGTGTTCCGTCACGGCCTTCAGCATCTCGCTGCGAAACTGCTCGTCGCTGCGAGGCCGCCTTGCGACACCAAGAATCGTGGTGTTCTCGCTCAGCAGGCCCTCAAGGTGCAGGTTGTACAGCGCAGGGGCGATTTTCCGCCCCGCAAGGTCGCCTGTGGCGCCGAAGAGCACAAAGACGCACGGCGGGGCGGGCTGAGGCTCCGTCGACGACAGGGAAAACGCTTCCCCTGTGGGGGTTGGCATTGTAGGTCCCTTTCGTTCCTTCCAGGGCGCAGGACATTCTAGCTCCATCGGTGCGGCGCTTCTAGTACCAATCGCCCCCGGCCCGGCCGCAGCAAGATGCTGCCGGGGTGAAGATTCGCGCCCTTGCTGCTTACATTTGGGTCGGGCCTTTGGCATGAAGCTGTCTGGTGTGGTACAGTCATCAGCACTTTGAAGGATTTTGCAGGATTCTGCAGGACAAGGAGTTGTATCATGGCCCGGTCAAGAGTCGGACACTCGGATGATCTACCATTCTCTCGTGCGGCCTTGCACTCGCCGCAACTGCCAGGATACACGGGTGAGTCTCTGGCGATGATTTCCTTCCCGCTGGGTGGAATCGGCACCGGGACTATCGGTCTGGGCGGCCGGGGCGAGCTTCGTGACTGGGAGATCTTCAACAGTCCGAATCTGGGCTACCGCCCGCCGTACACCATGCCGTATATCTTCTGCAAGCAAGCCAAACACAAGGTCGCCAAGGTTCTCGAGCGCAAGCTGCTCCCTCCGTACTACAAGAGCCACGGCCTGCCGCCGGGCCAATTCGCCGCACTGCCCAGGTTGGACGAGGCGGTTTTCGTCGGGACCTATCCCGTCGCCCGAATCTACTTCCAGGACGGCGATCTGCCCGTCTCCGTTCAGTTGGAGGCGTTCAATCCGATGATCCCAGGCAAGGCCGACGATTCGGCGATTCCCGCCGCCGTTTTGATCTACACGGTCACCAACACGACGCGAAAGAGCGTCTCCGGTAGCATTGCGATCAGCATGGCTAACACGGTCGGCCTCGCCGCGTCCCGCGATGGGTTAGGCAGAAACGTGAACGCCTACCGCGGCGCCGGCGAATTCAGCGGTATCTGGATGACCGGTAAGAAACACCCCAAAGGCAAACCCGGATACGGATCCGAGGCGCTGGTGACCACGGCGAAGCGCGTAAGCTACGCCACGGACCTTGATGAGCCCGGGTGGTTCGACAAGGCCCAGAAGCTCTGGGATGACTACGCCGCCGACGGCCGGTTGGACGGGCCTACAACGCCCACGTCGCCCAGCGATGACGGTAAGACCCGCGTGGGCGTCCTGGCGGCCGGGTATAATCTAAAACCCGGCGCCACCACACAGATCGTTTTCATTATCACCTGGAGTTTTCCGACACGGGTTTCAGGGTGGCATTTCATACCGGCGAAGCGACCCCGGAAACTGGCCAACCACTACGCCGTAAAGTTCCCGGATGCATGGACCGCCGCCCGCTATATCGTGAAGAACTTCCGCCGCCTGCGTGAAGAGACGCTCAGATTCGAGCAGACTCTGTTTGGCAGCACCCTCCCGGGCGCGGTCCTGGACGCTGTAAGCTCGCAGATGTCCACAATCCGCACCAACACGACGATGTGGCTGGACTCGCCGTCATCCGACCGCGGCGGGCGGATATTCGCCTTCGAGGGCTGCAGTGAGACCGAAGGGTGCTGCCCGATGAACTGCACGCACGTCTGGAACTACGAGCAGTCCATGGCGCATCTGTATCCGTCGCTGGAACGGACCATGCGCGTAACAGACTATGAGCAGAACGTCCATCGCGGCGGGGCGATGGTCTTCCGCACGACCCTGCCTGTAGGCGGGGGTCTGGGCCTGTGGAATGCCGATAAGCCGGCGGCGGACGGTCAGTTCGGCACGGTCGTGAAGGTCCACCGTGAATGGCGGATCAGCGGGGACGACAAGTTTCTCAAGCGGCTCTGGCCGGCGGTGAAGGAATCCATCGAGTTCGCCTGGAAAGGTTTCGCCAAGTGGGACGCCGACCGGGACGGCGTGCTGGAAGGGATACAGCACAACACTTACGACATCGACTTCTTCGGCCCTAACACGATGTGCGGATCGCTGTATCTGGCGGCCCTGCTTGCTGGAGCGGAAATGGCCGACGCCGTCGGGGATCCCCGCGCCGCCAAGCAGTTCCGCAAGATATTCGCCTCCGGGTCCGGGAAGTACGACCGGATGCTGTTTAACGGCGAATACTACGTCCAGCGCGTCACCGAGTCGGATCGCCCGTACAAGACGTTCTGGGGCAAGAAGATCCCCGCCGGGCGGCCTAAGTACCAGTACGCCCGCGGGTGCCTATCCGACCAACTGCTTGGTCAGTGGACGGCCCATGTGGCGGGGCTTGGTTACGTCTTGCCCCCGGACCACGTCCGCAAGGCCCTCCGATCGATCATGCGGTACAACTTCGAGGCGGATCTGTCGGACCACAACAGCGTCCAGCGGACATACGCACTGAACGAAGAGGCGGGGCTGCTGAACTGCACCTGGCCCAAGGGCCGGCGGGAGAAGTACCCTTTCCCTTACAGCGACGAGGTCTGGACCGGGATCGAGTACCAGGTGGCGGCCCACATGATTTACGAAGGCTTCATCGACGAGGGCCTGGCGCTGGTGGCGGCGGTGCGCGACCGCCACGACGGCGTGGCACGCAACCCGTGGAACGAGTTTGAGTGCGGGGATCACTACGCACGCGCGATGGCAAGCTGGTCGTTGCTGCTGGCGCTTTCGGGTCAGTGGTATGACGGGCGGGCGGGGCGCCTGACCATGAAGCCGGTGATATCCCGGAAGGATTTCGCGTGCATCTTCACAGGCGCCGATGCATACGGGTTGTATAGTCAAACCTTCAAGAACGGTCGGATGAAAACCAAGGTCGAAGGGCGCGGCGGGTCGGTCGCCCTGAAGGGGCTTAACCTGGCCTGGCCGCTGTCGCGGGCGCCGAAGAAGGTTCTAGTCCGCGCGAGCCTCAATCGTCGAGCCGTCAAGGTTTCGGCCCAAATGGTCGCAGGGCAAATCCAGGTCCTGCTGAGCGGCCGCATCCGGCTGCGCAACGGTGATGTGCTGGAAGTTGTGCTGCGAGAAGGGCGGGCGGGAAGATAGAATGAGTCGAAAATGAAGGTCCGACAGGCACAAATCAACGATGCCAAGGCGATCTGCAAGCTGATCAACGACTACGCCGAGCAGGGGAAAATGCTCCACAGATCGCTGGAGAACGTGTACGATTGCTTGCGCGAATTCGCGATTGCTGAAGATGAGTCCGGAAGCATCGTAGGGTGTGTGGCGGTCGATATCTTCTGGTCGGACCTGGCGGAGATAAAATCGTTGGCAGTGGCGCCGGGGCACACGGGAGGCGGAATCGGCTCGATGCTTCTAGCGGCCGGGATCGACGATGCACGAGCACTTGGCGTCAAGAGGTTGTTCGCACTGACATCCGAGACGCGGTTCTTCGAGCGTCGGGGATTTACGAGAATCGACCGCGAGACGCTTCCGGAGAAGGTCTGGCGGGAGTGCATCGCATGTCCCAAGGCCGACGCCTGCGATGAGGTTGCTATGATGCTTAATCTGAATACCGACCAGCATTCGGGGCAGTTGGCAAGCACCGACGCTGCGACCTGATGAGTCGTCTTTTTAGCGGTGGAGAAATGACCGAACAAGAGCCCATCCTGCGGCTGGAAGGTGTCCGAAAGGCCTTCGACGGCCAAGTCGTGCTCGACGGGGTCGATCTTGCCGTAGCTGCGGGCAAGACTACGGTGGTGATCGGGCCTTCGGCGTGCGGTAAGAGTGTGCTTTTGAAGCATTTCGTTGGCCTGCTGAGGCCCGATCGCGGGAAGGTGTTCTTCGGGTCCTATGAGATCTCGTCCATGTCCGAGCGCCAACTCATTAAGATTCGCCGTCGGATCGGGTTTCTTTTCCAAGGCGGTGCTTTGTTCGATTCGATGACGGTGGCCGATAACGTCCAGTTCCCGCTCGTCCAACACAACGTCGGGACGGCGCCGCAGCGGGTGGAAAGGTGCAAGGACGTCCTGGCCCTGGTGGGCCTGGAAAATGTCATGAACAAGTACCCCGAGGAGCTTTCGGGCGGGCAGAAGAAGCGGGTGGCGCTGGCGAGGGCGATTGCGCTTGGCCCGGAGGTGATCCTGTACGACGAGCCGACCACCGGGCTGGATCCGATCCGCGCCGATCTGATCAATGAGCTGATAATCAAACTGCAGGACGCGTTGGCGACGACAGCCGTCGTCGTTACGCACGATATGAGTTCAGCGCGCAAGGTCGGTGATCGTATCGTGATGCTTCACGAGGGGCGGTTCATCGCCGACGCCACGCCGGAATCGCTGGATTCGACCGGCGACGAGGTCGTAGCCCGGTTCGTCGAGGGCAAGGCCAGCCCCGAAGAGCTCGCCGAGCTGGAGTCGGGTCGCCTCCTCAAGGCCGAGACTCGTAATAACGATGCGGAGAAAAGCGAATGAACCAGCACAAGCGAAACGTCGCCGTGGGCCTGACCGTGCTTATATCGCTGGGACTTATGGCGGGTATGATCGTGTTGTTCACGGGGCTACCGGAGGTGTTCCATGGCGGATACGTGTTGCATATGCGTTTCCCGGCGACCGGGGACGCACAGAAAAGCGACCTGGTGCACCTGTCAGGGATTCGCGTTGGGAGGATCACCGATATAACGTTTACCGACCCGAACGACCCTTCCAGAGGCGTGACGATAACGGCGAGGATCGACGGGGACGTTCGCATACCGGGCAGCGCCGTCGCTTACGTCACCAAGAGCATGGTCGGCGCGTCGTATGTGGAGCTGAAGCCCGACGGCCCGCCGCGATACGACCCGAGGACCGGGCGGCTCTGGCGGTTTCTTCCGGTTGACGGGCCGGTGACCGTCGAAGGGTTTGTCCGGGGTGGGGACCCGATGGAGCAGCTTCGCCCGGCTATGGAATCCCTGGCGAAGGTCGCCGAGAGCGTCAGCTCCCTAATTAACCCATCCGGGCCCCTATCCACAGCGCCTGCCACGCAGATGGCGCCGCGGCGTGAAGGGCTCTCGGACGCAGTCGTCAAGCTGAACCGGACCTTGGACGCCCTGGAGTCGCTGGTTGGTGATGAAAAGATGCAGACCGAACTGAAGACTGCCACGGCCAACCTCGCCGAAGCGACGGGCAGACTGATCGACGTTGCCGAGAAGATATCCTCGCTTATGACCATGATCAACCAGATCGTGATGAAGGCAGAATCCGGCGAGGGCACGGCCGGGAAGATGCTCAACGACCCGGCACTGTACAACAACCTTGAAAAGGCCACGGCCGAGCTCGCCAACCTGCTGAAGAATTTCGATGCCCTGGTGAATGAATGGCGGGAACGGGGATTCAAGATTAGATAGGACCCCCGGCGGCCGTAGGTCAATCGAGCGGGCTTACTACAAGAGACCGCGCAGAGTATCTCCCATCCCCTCGTCGATCGTTCCCTTCGCCAGGGCGACATGGATCGTCCACATCGCGGCCGCCTTGTAGAATTGCTGTAGCTCCTTGGGGGCGGACCCCAGGGAATCGAGGTGTCGCCGGATGGTCTTGACGTCCCCGCGTGCAATTGGCCCGGTAAGCGCCGCAGCCGGCCCCATTCGAACGACGTTGTCCACTGTTGCTCGCACAAGCGGCCCGCAGGCGGCAAGGTAGGTCTGCCGGTCGATGCCCGCTTGGACCCCCAGCACAAGCGCTGCGTCCAGAAGTGCAACCAGGTGGTTGGACACCATTGCAGCTGCGGCGTGGTACATCGCCTTTGCGGTTCGGTCTATCCGTACGGGATTTCCCCCAATGTCCGCAGCTAGTCGTTGGAGGACCTCCACGGCCGGCTCGTCGCCCTCACAGAAAAAGTAGGTGCCGGGCATTTTCTCGATGGCGGCCTGGACCGTCGGGAAGGTCTGAAGCGGATGCATCGAGCCAACCGCACATCCGCAGCTTTGGCGAGCGGGCTCCAGGACGTCGCTTCCCAACGCGCCGCTGCAATGGGCTACGACCGCGCCTGTGGCGAAGGCCTTGGCGGCGGCTAGCTCGCAACAGACCGTCTCGATGGCGTCGTCGGGCACGGTGATCAGCACCAGCTGTCCGGCCCGGGCGGCCTCTGCGGGCGTGCAGGCGTTGGTCTGGGGCCCGATTGCACGAGCCGCCTGGGCGGTCTTGCGGGTTGTGCGCCCTGCTACTGCCCTGACGGTGTAACCGGCCGAGCAGGCCAATTGGCCGATCGCCACACCCACCTTACCCGCACCTATAATCGCAATGTCTTTGGGTCTGGTCATTTACCCAAGGCTCCATATTGACGATAGACCCACAAGCATAAGGCGTCAAGCGCCAAGGGGTAACTGCGCTGCTTATGGGCTTTGCGAAACGGACCCTATGCTGTAAAATGGTGCTGACGGCCGTTGGTAACGGCCGCATCTTCCCTAGCGAGGCAGATCAGCTAGAGCACTTTGAGGTTTAATGTTCCGGTGATGGCCCAGCGAGGACAAGGCTGACAAGGAAGGCGAAGCAGGAAACCCAGCGGGTTGCCGATGCAGCCTGACGAAGTCAGCCGAAGCCGCAGCCGGCCAGGACGGAACAGAAAATCTTAAATTGCTCCGGCTTGCGTAGACAGTGATGAGCTTTCAGCTCGCCGGAGGTTATGAGGGGAAAAGTACCCCTCAAGGGATTCAGGGCTGGCTCATCGCCAAACAGGAGTGGTACGATGATTGAGCGACGCCTTCCGGTGGTTTCCGGCGTAATGATCCTTATAGCAATTTGGGTATCCAGCGCTCCGTCCCTTGCGGGGACGTATTACGTCTCCCCAACCGGCTCGGCCGGGAATCCGGGGACACAGCCGTCACCTTGGTCGCTGTCAAAGGCCAACTCGTCTCTCGTGGCGGGCGACACAGCCATCCTTATGGACGGTGCGTACAGCGCTACAATCCAACCAGCGAACAATGGTACGCCGGGCAACCGGATTACCTACCAGGCGCAGAATCAGCATATGGCGACCTTCAACGGCGTAACCAACGTGGCATACCTGGTTGGCCGAACTTACCTCACCATAGATGGCATCAAGGCGGTGGGTGTAAGCCGCTGGGTGCGAGGCGAATCCGGCAACAGCCATATCACCATCACCAACTGCTACTTTGCAAACGCCAGCGGCTGGGAGTCGCTCCGCCTGCGCCAGGGCGGAGACGGGCACGTTATCACCAACAACAGCTTCATCAACGGCACGGACAACGTCAGCATCGGTCACGGAAAGAACCACTTGGTGGAGGGTAACTACTTCGACACTGCCAACCACACGTGCATGGTTTTCCTGGGCTGCGAGGACTCCATCTTTCGGTACAACACGCTGGTCAATCCCGACATGAAGCTGATGGAGGTGTTCTCCAACCGATGGTCCCCGGACATCGGCAAACCCCCGCGGCACATATTCATCACCGATAACCACTTCAAGTACACCGGTGACTACACAGTCCTGGGCAGTGCCTCTGTGGCGATGACCCTCACGGGGGAGTATATCGTCGTGCGTCGCAATCTAGTCACCGAGTGCCAGACCGGCATTCGGTTCTTCCAGCAGAGCTTCGGCGGGGAGGCGTCCCACAACCGCTACAATCGCATGTACCACAACACGACCTACAACTGCGGCCACGGCAACGGCGCCGTGTACAATGGAGAGGGACTGACCATTGGCGGCCAGGGCAACAGCTACTTCACCGGTAATATCGTCGTCAACAATATCTTCTACTACTCCCACACCGACGACTGCCGCTGGTTTATAAATGCCCCGCCGACGCTCCAGATAGGCTTTCACTCCGGCCCGGGACCGGAGGATGTGCATTTCTTCAACAACGACATCATCGGAGAGGTCCCCGGGGAGCTTGTCATTGGACGGGCCCCCAGCACTTACTATACGCTGGCGACCTATCAGGCGATGTATCCTTCGTATGCAGCTAACAACATCGACCTCAATCCAATGTTGGTTGATCCGGGCAATTACAATGTCCAGCTCTTACCGGGCAGCCCGTGCATCGACACCGGCAGGGCGCTTACGGCGACGTCATCGGGTGGGTCCGGCACGAGCGTACTTATTGCCGATGCCACGTATTTCACGGATGGGTTTGGGCTCATCCCGCCTGATGAGATACAGATAGGTGCAGAGGTAGTAAACATCGTCTCGGTCAACTACGGCACGAACGTAATTACGATCGACCGGAGCATCTCGTGGGCCAACGGCGCGCCGGTTTCATTGCCGTGGAACGGCTCGGCCCCGGATATGGGGATATATGAGGCCGCAGGACCGGGTCAGTTGTCGCAAGTGGTCGGCCACTATGTCTTCTACAACAGATCGGCGTTCGACGGTAATGACCCTTTGGCCAATGCGGCCGACGATGGGGCGATCGCGCCGGACAAGACCCCCTTGCTGACTGGCGGGACGGGTGCATTTGCCAATTACACGAGTTACTCCCGGGGCATCAACGGCGTCATGGTCGATATCGACAACCTGGCCGGGACGCCAAATCCCGGCGATTTCGAGGTGAAGGTTGGTAACGATTGGACACCAGGAAGCTGGCCTGCGGGCCCGGCGCCGATAAGCGTCACCGTACGCAGCGGCGAGGGCGCCACCGGCTCGGACCGAGTGACGCTGATTTGGGCCGACAATGCTATCGAAAAGCAATGGATGCAATTGACCGTCAAAGCTACGGCTAACACCGGCCTGCTGTCCGATGACACTTTCTACTTCGGAAACGCAATCGGCGAGACGGGCAATTCGGCTTTCGAGGCGGAGGTGTCGGTCTGGGACGTAATCAACGTGCGGAACGACCCTCATACGCTGGGTGACAATCCAGCCGATATAACAAATGCCCAGGATTTTAACCGCGACCGCAAGGTGGGTCCGACCGACGAAATCCTGATCCGCAACAACGCGACAAACACGTTCTCAGCCCTGCAGCTGATCACCGTGCCGTAGGTGGATCACATCAACATTACCTGCTGGGTGGGGAATCAATTGTGAAGATTCACAAGCCCACGGCCAGCTGGCCGTGGGCTTGTTTCTTTCGCACACCGGTTCGGTGTCGGCGACCCGTGGGTGTTTTTCTTGCATATTGATTTGGCGGCGCCGGGGCTGACCCAGCGCAGACAAAAGGCGATGCTCAGGAGGAGGTTTCCTGAACATCGCCTGGGGGCTGCACCTGTAACCGCAGGCGGGGGCTCGCCTGCTTCTGTTCGGTTGCAGCTCCAATAGGCCGCCGTGCCTATCTATCTAAACGGTGGGCACCGTTTTTGACGTATTTCAATCTCCTTCGAAACGGGCTTCCTATTGGTTTTCCGACGGCCCCGGTTGCCGCTCGTGGGCACCGCGGGGTGTCAGGGCCGGCGGGACCAAGGCGGAGGTCGACCTTAGCCCCGCCGCAAGCCCGTATTAACGAGAGGAGAATCTCACCGCATCTTCAAACCGGCGGGCGGATATTCGGTTTTCAGTGTTGCTTTGTTATTACTACGACCGGGCGCGTCGGCGGGTTCGCCTGCTAGAGCAATTTAAGATTTTCTGTTCCGTCCTGGCCGGCTGCGGTTTCGGCTGACTTCGTCAGGCTGCATCGGCAACCCGTTGGGTTTCCTGCTTCGCCCTCCTTGTCAGCCTTGTCCTCGCTCGCCCATCACCGGAACATTAAACCTTAAAGTGCTCTATGTGGATTTATGAGGTTTCTGTCCGGTTCAGTAGAGGTGAATATGTTAAGGAACGGCTCTAGGCTTGGAACTGTGAAGACTTCTCCGTTTCCGCAAGCACCTCGGTCAGGAGGTATTGGTGTTTGTACTGCTCGGATCGCCCGCGGCGCCGGCGGACGTTCTCAGACTCGATCTGGTCCATCCGGTGGGGGCCTACCCGGATGGCTCGAATCACCCCCAACCGGCCGCTGGCGCGCTTGGTCCGGTATTCCATGTTCAACTTGCCCAGCTCCTCATCCATTCGTTGTGCGACGCGATCGGCCTGGGACGGATCGGTCAGTTCCAGGCGCAGCTCGTAGTAGGGGGTCTGTGCGAATCTGCCCTGAAGCACGAACCGCTGCACGCGCAGACCCACGTTGCTGCCCGTAAGGCGCATCGCCTCGACTACCTGATGTTCTGTGATCTTCTCGCCGGTGATATTGGCTGTGTGGCGGCCACGCGAGAGGAACTCAAAGACCGGCGATTGACCGAACCTGTCGGTGACACGGATGCGATCGTCCATGCTGTACCGCCACAATCCCGCCCAGTTGCTTGTCACGAGGAAGTATTCTTCACCGACGTCCAACTGGTCGGCCCGTAACGTGGCCGGATGGGCTTGTTCGTAATCGGCCGCCGGGATGAATTCCAAGAAGTTACCGGTGATCTCCGCCAATCCGGCCGATGAACCGTCGCAAATGGGTATCGAGAAGCGTCCCTCGCTGGCGAGTAACCCTATGTCCCTAACAGGGACGCCCTCGAACAGTTCTCTTAAGCGAGGCAGGTACAGCCCCAGCGTCCCGCCGGTCCAGTTGGCCAGAAACGAGATGCGCCAAAGGTGCTTGCCCAGCAGCTTTCCGTCCCGACGGACTGCTTCGGCGACACGCCTCGCCAGGGCCCTGTTGGGCCTGAATCGCAACTTGCCGGTTGCTCCATCCCCGTCGCCGGGGGGGCGCAGCGTCCCGTCGGTCAGATCGCGAATCAGTCTGTCGAAATGCGCCTGGCCGGTCTCGATGAGCTTAATCGTGCTGGAAGGATTGGCGGTTGTGATAAACGACACATCCCGCCCTGCGGCGCACCGCAAGAGTGTGTAATACTTATCTTCCGGGTTCCCCGCGGCCCGGGCGTGCGGCGACGTTGTATACATCCACTGGACAACTCTTTTCTGCGTCGCTGCCAGCAGCCCGCTTATCGCCCCGCACGGGAGGCCCGTTGGGCTGGTGCTTTCGTTAATTGGCGAGGTGATCTGCAGGATAGGCCGCAACCACGCCTCCGGATGGTCGTGGTAAGCTGCCATCCCGAAGATGTTCCACGCACGCCGGATGTCCGCCAGAAATCGCCGCGTCACCGGGATGTGCTTCGGCTCGCCGGTCGTACCGGACGTCAGGGAGAACATCAGCACCTGCTCGCCGGGGGGCAGCAGGGCCCCCGTGTCGCCCTCCAAGACGCGCTGAATGTAAGGCCGCAGCGATTCGTATTCCTGAAGCGGGACCGCCGCTTTGAAATCCTCCCAGCTGCGGATCGACCCGAAGCTGTGATCGCGCCCGAACGCGGTATTGGCGTGGGATGCGAGCAATCGCCGCAGAAGCTCGTCCTGCACGCTGCGCGTCCGGCGGTGCGCGCGTATGAACGCATCAAGCTGTCGCGTGGCGTGCCGTCCGGCCAGGTATGCCGCCGGCCTCAGGATTGTCCGCACAAGACCCATACGCCTTATGCCACCTCTACCTCCACCGGGAAGGTGATCTTTGCTTCTTCTACGTGCTCACCGGCCAGGTAGCGCCGGAAGAACGCGATGGTGCGCTGGGCGTATTCGGCCGACGAGGTGATCACCGACTTGTTGTGCTGGGCGCCCGGAACGATCCACAGATACTTGGGCGACGGGGCCTCGTCGTAGAGAATCTGGGTCTGCTCGACGCGGATGTAGCTGTCTCGCTGGCCGTGGATGAAGAAGATCGGCCGGGGCTGCATCTCCCTCAGCGCCCTTCGCACGGACAGAAACCTGCACGACAACCTGGGCTGGGCCAGCCTCCGGACAAGCCAGAACAGGGACTCCCAGAACACCTTGGGGTGGTTTTCATAGACTAACCGGACGCGGGCGAATATGTGGGCCCATCGCTTCATCAGCGAGATGACGGTTGTGGCCGTGTTGAACGCCCCGTCGCAGACGATCGCCTTGATGTTCGGGTTGCTCGCCGCGGCCAGCAGCGCCGCGCCGGCGCCGCGAGAGACGCCGAATATCCCGATATCGGTCGTTCTTCCAGCCCCTCCCAGCACAGACTCAATGTATCCGCAGGCCCCCAGTACGTCTTCCAGCTCCTTGTCGGAAGCCCACTGGAGCGGCCGGTACCGCTTCCCGCAACTGCTGTCCCCGTGCCCGCGGAAATCAAAGGTGAACACGTCGAACCCCGCCTCCACGAGCGGCCGGGCGTAGCGGGCGCAACTGTACATGTCGCAGTTGTACTCATGACAGAAGACGATCGTGCCCTTGCACGCTGCGCGGTTGGGGGTGTTTATGTGCATCCCGCGCAAGGATGTACCGTCGAAGCTGCGGAACCGCACCAGCTGGCCGTGCGGAATCTGGTAATCCACCGGCCCATAACCCAGCGGGCGGGTGTCCATGAACAAATTCAGGCAGATACGCACGTACTTGGCCATCACCAGGAACACGAACACCAGCAGCGACAGGCAGGTTGCGGCGATGGCTACAAGCGCCCAGTTCCGCTCGATCCATCCCCACGAGGCCAGCGGGATCAGGACCTCCGCCGCATTGTAAGCTGCTGCAATCATGCGCACCTCAGCGCCCTCGCTCACCGAGGGCCCAGCCAATTACCGCTAGGATAGGCCCTCCGGGCGGGCAAAATCAAGTGGTTCGTGGCCCGACCCATCCCCAGTTCTCCGCGCCGACGAGATCATGTGCCCTGTTTTGCCTGGAGCAGGCACCCGAAACCTCAAAATGCTCTAAGCGCAACGACACGTTGGGTGGTGGCCCCAACCCTCCGGCGAAGTTCGTGGGGGGGGTGATGGGTTGAGCAAGGGGGGGGAGGTGGATATATTGCGTGTGATGTCCAGAACCTCGGTGTTATTGATGCAGATGTATGAGGCGATGCGCTCGCGCTTCGGTGATCAGGGGTGGTGGCCGACCACCACCGGTCAGGACCGGGCCAATCCGGCGCTGGAAATATGCGTCGGGGCGATCCTCACGCAAAACACGAACTGGTCTAACGTCGAGAAGGCTTTGGGGAATCTCATTTCGGCCGGGTGCATGAGCATCACGAGACTGCAGGAGCTCGGACGGGACGATCTTGCCGAGCTGATCCGCCCGGCGGGGTATTTCAACGTCAAGGCCCGTCGGCTCAAGAACTTCATCGCGCGGGTCTGGGATGGCTTCGGCGATGACATTGGCGCCTTCTTAGATCGGCCGATGGGCGCCCTGCGCCGGGAGCTGCTGTCGATCAAGGGCATCGGGCCGGAGACCGCCGACAGCATGATCCTATACGCGGCCGGTGAGTGCTGCTTCGTCGTAGATACCTATACGTACCGCATCCTGCTGAGGCACTTGTTGATCTGCCCGGAGGATGATTACGAAGCGATCAAGCAGTTGATGGAATCGTCGCTGCCTGAAGATGCGGACCTGTGGGCAGACTATCACGCCCAGCTAGTCGCCGTGGGTAAGAGCTTTTGCCGCCCGACCGCTCGTTGCGAGACCTGCCCCCTGGAGTCGTTTGACCACGATACGTCAGTCGCCCTGTGATAAAGGCTGGGGCACATCAACAACCGGTACATGGAGGGGTCCTTCAGATTCGCCCTCCAGGGCCGCAACTTCAGGAGCCCTGTCCTCCGTGGCGACGGTTATCGTGTCGTCCTGCGGGATGTCCGTGTACTGCCTGTGTAACCGCTGACGAGTGGCCGCCTCGAGGTCGCTGATCGCCATCACGCGATCGCGGCCCGTCTCCTTGGCGGCCAGCAACGCCTGATCGGCGAAGTAGACTAACATCTGCGAGTCTGTGATTTCCGGATCGTCCGGGTACGTAGCTACGCCCACGGAGATGGTCACCTGGATGGTGGCCCCGTAGACGATGAACTCACGAGCGTCTACTTCCTTTCGAATTCTCTCGGCGAAGCTGGCTGCCTGTTCCCTGTCGGCCCGCGGAAGCAGCACGGTAAACTCCTCCCCGCCCGTGCGGGACACGACGTCCGATTCGCGAACCGACCGTTTGAGGATGACGGTCATCTCCTTCAATATGTAGTCGCCGCTGGGATGCCCGTGTGTGTCGTTGACGACCTTGAAATGATCCACGTCGATCATCAGCAAGCTTAGCGGATAGTCGTACCGCTTGGCCGCCTTGAACTCATGTTCCATGATATCGTGAAAAGACCGGGTGTTCTGTGCGTGTGTCAGCGGATCTGTGGTCGCCAGTGTCTGTAAGTGCGCGTTGTCGCGACGGAGTTTCTCCAGCAGCCTTCTCTCGCGGCGCAGGGCCTGTTGAAGTGCTGCCCGCGAGGCGGCCAGTTGGTTGTGCAGGCCCTTTATCCGCAGCAGCGCGCTGATGCGGGCCAGCATCTCGTCGCCGGAGGTGTTCTCGCCGATCACGTCGTCGGCACCGGCTTCCAGATACATGCAGCGGTGATCCTCGTCCACGGTGGCGGCCATGACGATTACCGGGACGTACTCAGTCGCCGACGCGTCACGCAGCGTGTTGGGCAGGTCCATACCGATACTTTCGTCTTGGGGAATGTGCAGAAGCACCAGGTCGACCTGCTGGGAGGCAACGACGGAAAGTGCGTCGTAGTGATCCGGTACCTCAAGTGAGGTATGCCCCGCGCGCGCAAGTTCCGAGGAGATCCTGACCCACCTGCCCTGGTCGGGATCGATTACCAATATCCGTGCTCCGGTTGAAATGCTCCTGGACATTTTCTGCCCCTACTACCTGAATTACGCTGCGGCCCTGCAAAGACGGACCCACTCGGTACCGCTGCAAGCCGGGTATCCCTTCTTCCGTCTACATTAAGCCTAAGATACATCGGATACCTGATGCCAACTTGCGTGTAAAAAACAGGTTAAATACTCAGGCAAAAAGAGCCCCGCCGGGCCGTTGATAAGGTAATGGGGGCGGGTATAATGTATCCAAACTGTTGGAAACCTCGTCTGGGCTAACTCCTTACTAGGACGATCAAATGGGAAGGTTAAAGGGAAAGGCCGTGGTGGCCCAGTCTGGCGGGCCGACGGCCGTGATTAACGCAAGCGCTTATGGCGTAATATCGACAGTCATGAAACACCCCGACACGTTTGAGGGGCTCTACGGGGCGCTCAACGGGATCCTGGGGGTATTGCGGGAGGAGTTGTACGATCTGGGCAAGGAGGACCCGGCCGAGCTCGAACTGCTCAAGTGCTCGCCCAGTTCGGCGTTGGGGTCCTGCCGCCACAAGCTGAAGGGCCTCGATACCGACGCAGCGGATTATGAACGTATCCTGGAAGTCTTCAAGGCCCACAACATTCGGTATTTCTTCTACATCGGCGGGAACGACTCGATGGACACCGCGGCCAAGCTGGGCGAGCTGGCCCGCCGGATTGATTATGAGATGATCATCGTCGGCGTGCCCAAGACGATCGACAACGACCTGGCGTACACCGACCACTGCCCCGGTTACGGATCGGTGGCGAAGTACAACGCCACGAGCGTAATGGAGGCCGGCCGCGATACCGAAGCGCTGTACACGCACGATACGATAACCGTTCACGAGGTGATGGGCCGAAACGCCGGGTGGATCGCCGCGGCCACAGGACTGGCTCGACGCACGCCCGAAGATGCCCCGCATCTGATCCTGCTGCCCGAAGTTCCCTTCGAGACCGAGAAGTTCGTCGCGGACGTGCGACAATCCCTGAAGGATTACAAGCGCTGCTTTGTCGCCTGCGGGGAGGGGATCAAGACGCCGGAAGGTGAATACCTCGCCGAAGCGGGCGGGGCCTTCGCCGCCGACAGCTTCGGGCACGCTCAGCTTGGCGGGGCGGCCGATGCGGTGCGCGCGATCATCGAGTCGCAAATCGGCGTTAAGTGCCGGACGAACCGGGCCGGGACGGCCCAGCGCAACGCAATGCACTTCGCCTCCAAGACCGACGCCCACGAGGCCGAGATGGTCGGCGCCGCCGCGGTTGAAGCCGCTCTGGCCGGTGTAAGCGGGAAGATGGTCACGCTGGAACGAACCGGGACCGCAAGTAGGTATGGCTGCGCGACGGGCCTGGTTGAGCTTCAAAAGGCGGCCAACGGCGAAAAGCCGGTCCCGCCGGAATTCATCAATCGCCAGCGCAACGGAGTCACGGATGCGTTCCGCGATTATGCACTCCCGCTGATCGCTGGGGAGGCACCCGTCCGGATCGGTTCCGACGGCTTGCCCGTTTACGCGCGACTTGCCAAACACATGGTCCCGCAAAAGACCGGCCGCCAATACGACGTATAGAGCAGTTAACGATTGGATGTGTCTGTTGCGGTAGCTTTCAGCTTTCAGTTTTCAGCTTTCAGCTTTACTATTGGGGTGTCTGACGGCGCAGCAGTCTGTTCAGGCGGTTGGCGATGTGGCTTGGGCGACGTCGAGTGGCTCGGTTTTGCGGGCACTGAAGCCATAGACCCATAAAAAGGTGAGCATGCTTCGTTTTGAACTCTACAGCAACGGGACGAGCGCGGACGAAATCCCGCTTCAAGGCGCCTACGTCTTCGGGCAGGACGCCATCCCCATGCGGGCCGAGCTTGTCGGTTCCCAAGGGGCGATCGAAATCCGCAAGACCACCCCCGGCGCTTGCGGGCTTGCCCTGTTGTGGGATGCCGGTCAGGCCGGGCAGTACATGCTGGGGACCACACGCCTCCCCGAACGCGACAAACCGTACAACCTCAACGTGGAACTAGCCAGAGCCCAGATGACCCACATCATCCGAAAGTGGGAAGACTGGGGCTTGTTCGATTACGCTCAGGCCGAGTCGATGAACAAGCAGTTCGCCCGCGTCAACGGGATGTTCGTGGAGTCGCTAAAGGCCGTCGACCCGGGCGCCGCGGGGGTCTTGGCGGATCAGGCGGTTACCGAAGGCGTAACCCTCGGCGAGAAAATCGCGCTTTTCCACGCTGACATCCTTCTGGAGCGCCGCAAGTTGCTACCGCCGCCGGCGGGGCGCGTCGGGTTCGGCTGCTCGGTGGACTTGTTCGCCACAGCGGCGGATTACACCGACAGACTGACTGAGGCGTTCGACTTCGTCAGCATCCCGGTGCCCTGGAAACACACCGAGCCGAAAGAGCATAGCTATCAGTACGAGCAGGTCGACGCGTGGATGAACTGGGCCTCCCAGGCGAAAAAGTCCGTCCACGCCGGGCCGCTTCTGAGCTTCGAGCCCACCCAGTTACCGCAGTGGCTGTATATCTGGGAGCACGATTTCGAGGCCCTGCGAGATCTGATCTACGAGCGGATCGAGAAAGTGGTCCGGCGGTATAAGAACCAAGTGCACGTCTGGAACGTGGTCTCGGGGATCCACGCATACAACAGCTTCAATATGAACTTCGAGCAGCTTATGGAGCTGACGCGCAGTGCGTGCCTGCTGGTAAAGAAGCTTGCCCCGCGCAGCCAGGTCATGGTCGAGCTTGTCCTGCCCTGGGGCGAGTACCACGCGCGGAACCAACGTACGATTCCGCCGCTGCTGTACGCGGACATGGCCGTCCAAAGCGGGATAAAGCTGGACGCGTTCGGTGTGCAGCTGTGCATGGGGGTGCCCGTCGACGGTATGTTCGTCCGCGACCTGATGCAAATCAGCTCGCTGCTGGACGAGTTCTCTGGACTGGGCAAGGTCCTCCACATCAGCGCGTGCGAGGTGCCCTCCAGCACCGCCGCCGACGGCGCAGACGCCTGGGGCGGCGAGGCGCCAACGCCGAAGGCGGGTAAGTGGCACGCGCCGTGGTCGCAGCGCCTCCAAGCCGAGTGGCTCCAGGCGTTCTACCGGATCGGGATATCCAAACCGTTCGTCGAATCCATCTGCTGGCGCGATCTGGCGGATCAGCCGGGGCACTACCTCCCTCACGGCGGGCTGTGCTCGCCGAACAGAAAGCCCAAGCTCGCCTACAAAGAACTGCGGAATTTCAAGGGGCACCTTCTGGCGGCTGAGGCGGCGGCCAGACAGGCCCGGCAAGATGAACAAGACGAAGACGAGTTGTGAGTCAATCACGTCGAAGAATCGATCTTTCGTGGCGACGGCGCAACATTGCGGCTCTGCTGTGTGTCTCAGTTGTCTGGGCCTGCCTGTTGTGTTGGTCCACCGCCCACAAGCGACGATGGTTTGCCGAAGAACCGACCATCTGCCCCCAGCGCGTCGCAGCCGCCCGGGAGCGAATTGACCCCAACACCGCCCCGGCCGCCTCGCTCCGCAGGCTCAGCGGCGTTGGACCGGTACTGGCCGAGGCGATCGTCTCGTATCGCCGCCGGCATGGACCTGTAGCTTTTCGACGCGCCGAGGACCTCGTTGGCGTCCGTGGGATCGGCCCGGGGACGCTGCGGCGCATCGAGGCGCACCTGCTGCTGTCACCAAGCCCGGATTAACATTGCACAGGCCCAACCCACCTGCATAATACCGCCATGCCACCGGAACCATCCCCAAGCAAGAGACGATCCAAAGGCTCAAGGGGACCGAAAGATCGCGACGGTTACTTTCAGCACACGCAGCGCCCGGTGAATAATGTTCTGTTCGTCCTGCCGTTGCTGATGGGGTTTCATATTGGGGCGGCCTATTTCGGGTCGAACTTGGCGGCGCCCCGTCTGATCGGCCAAATACTGAGCTATTTCGGCGCCACGGCGGACTTTCTGCCCCCGCTGCTTATCGTGACCGTCCTGGTGCTGCAGCAGCTGGCGCGCAGGGATCCCTGGGAAATCCACCCGACCGCACTTGCGGGGATGGTCGCCGAGTCCATCGCCTGGACGATTCCACTTATCGCGATCCACCAACTGACCGGGAGACTCATAAGCGCCCCTGCGGTGCTGAGCACATCCGCAGCCGCCGCCGATGAGGCCGGTATCCCCAGGATCATCATTGGGGCGTTGGGCGCTGGAATCTACGAGGAGCTTACCTTTCGCCTGATCCTTATCAGCCTGGCGATGTTGATATTCGTCGATATCTTCCAACTCAAGAAGCCTTACGTCGTGGCCGGGGCCGTGATCGGCGGGGCGATCATCTTCGCGCTGTGTCACTTCTCCGGCGACGAGCTGGTTCACCCTGCCCACCTGGAATGGCCCAAGCTGCTGTTCCTGACGGTGGCGGGGGTGCTTTGGGGATGTCTCTACGTGTACCGCGGGTTTGGGATCGCCGTCGGTGCCCATGTGGTATGGGACCTTTACGTCGGTTTCTGCAGGACGTGAGGTCTAGAGCAGTTTAAGGTTTCCTGTACCGCTCAGGCCGGCTGCGGCGTCAGCCGGCGGCGTCGCCCTGCATCGACGATCCAAAGGATCGCCTGCTTCGGGCTTCTTGCCGGCCTCGTCCTCGCTCGACCTTCAGCAGGCACACTAAACCTTAAAATGCTCTAAACCAGACGAACCTGGTTTGAGCCCCCGGTATGCTACAGCGAAGCGTTAACCGCTCCAACCGGGCCACAGCGAGTTTCGCCCGCTTCCATTTGCCCAAAAAAAAAGCGGACAAACACCGAAGTGCCCGCCCGCATCCGTTTCGTATCCTGTAGCTAAGTAATCAGGTTCGCTTGCGGCCGACGATCGCCACGAGCGCCAGGCTCAGCAACGACAGGGTCGCAGGCTCGGGGATCTGACCGCCACCGATGTTCCAATTGGCGGCGAGCAGCGTAAGGTCTGTGATGTCGACCGTCCCGTCCCAATCGAAGTCGCCGCCGCTCCAATCGGTCTGGGCGCCCCAGTTGGCGCTGACGGCGGTGAGGTCCGTCAGGTCCACGATATTATCCAGGTTGGCGTCGCCGGGAGTCAGGCCGTAAATAAACGCAAGTCCGCCCGCCTCGTCTCCGCCCAGCGTCCGGTTGATCCCGTCGGGGAAGTAGGTGGAGTGCATCAGGTCGCCCTCGCTGGAGGGCTTACCCGGCAGATTGGTCCAGGGGTAGTAGTTCTGTGCCTGGTTGCCCACACCCGCCTGATTGGGATGATCCAGCCCCAAGGCGTGCCCCAACTCGTGCAGCACGACGCTCTGGACATCGAAGTGGTTTCCGTCGGCGGCCCAGGTGTAATCGCTGTTGAGGTATATGTCGACGCTGCGGATAGTCCCGCTCATCACGATGGGCACGGCAAAGGCCAGCGAATTATCGCCAAAGTTGTATGGACGCCCCAGAAACTCGAACTCGAAATCGCCCGGGCGGGACATGATGTCGATGTTGGCGCCGATGCCCGCCCCCGCAGGTCCTTCCATGACGTACACGCCGTCGGCCCAATTCTGCTGCGAATTGACTACAGGCTCATAGCCGGCGTCCAGGAAGTTGATTATGGGGCTGACGGCGTCCCAGGACCCAATGGCGGATTCAGCGGCGTCCCAAGCGCCACCAAGACCGCTCAACAGCTCAGATTCGATGGCATAGGACAGCGTCAGAGATTGAGGAGAGTCGCTGTCCAAGTTCCAGAACTTGTAGCCGCCGCCTTGGACGGAAGCATCCGAGGGAAAATCCAGCAGTGTATACCCTTCAGCGCTACCTGCGATGGTCATAATGCAAAGGAATGCGTAACAGATCGCCCTTATGCTTCTACGATGTGTCCTACGAATTAGCTGATACGTCATCCAATGTCTCTCCCTAAGTGCTTCGGCGCGATACGCCGAGGGTCGCTATCTTAAGTGCATCGAACCACGAGCCAACTAAGTCACATAGAGACAGCCCCCCCCAAAAATAATATCGGCACGGACCTGCCTAGTAACTTAGCGGCCGTCGCCGGCGGTTCAAGAGAAAACTTCCGCCTAGGACCAACATCCCAAACGTCACCGGCTCAGGGACAACCGGTACCAGGACGGGAATCCCGTCCAATGCGCCCCCGCCGCCGAAGACGTTCGCGCCCTCGCCGGTGTCGCCGTTGTCCCACCCCATCCGCATAATCTGAACGTCCGGCGTGGTGAACAACAAGACCATCGCCTTGGTCGTGCCCAACACCGAATCGTTAACATCCCACGTGAACTCGGCTTCGCTGGACTGGAACGCACCGAAGCCACCGATAAAGCTGTCGATTTCCTCGCCCGTCACTCCGCTGGCGTTGACGGGATTAGGATCATAGGGTATGAACGGAGGCGTATCGTATGGCACGACGCTTGTTGTGTTGTACGCACCGGCGATCACCTCATCCAGGGCCATGAACGGACCAGGATTGGAGATCCCATTGAACCACTCATCTATGATCACCCGGTACAACTGGAAGCTCCAGATGTTCTTGTTGGTCACCGTGTTGACGGTTCCCGTATAGTCCAACGTATATGCGAATGTATAGTCATTCGGTTGGAGGGTGATCTGCATCCCGCTTTCGCCCAGCCCTATGTTGACGGTCTGAGTTGCCTGGTAGACCGTCGTGATAATGTTCAGATTCCTGTAAGGATCAAGCGGGCCGCCGAAATTAAATCCGGTTCCCGCGGCGTCAAGCTCGTCGACTTTGGTCCCGAAGATTGCCTGCATCTGCGCAGGGTCCGCGTCGTAGCCGGCGGAATCGTAATTCCAGTTGATCGTCGCCGCCCCGGCTACCGCCGGAATGAGCACCCAGATTATACAGAGACCTTTTATACCTCTTATACCTCGCCGCGACATTTTACCCTCTCCTTCCCATTCCATTCTGCGAGAGGCTCCTCGCTGCGGCACAAGCTCCGCGCTTGCAAACGCGAAGCTCGTCCGGGCGTACGCCATATGGTCGCGCGACCATAGCGTTCGCCCGTGCCTTCCTTCCGGAAGAACCATTACTACATCTTCTATTTGTCTATTTTCGGCGGCGCCTAATCAGCGCCACGCTGCCAATGCCCAGCAGCGCCAATGTTATAGGCTCGGGAACTTCCAAGTCCGGGCTCGACGCGTCGTCGACTGGCGCTAGCACGAGAACCGTGGCTACGCCGCCGTTCTGAATGGCCGCGTTGATCTGCCCGACGTCGACCGCCCCGCTCGTCTTGATATACAACGTCGCGCGTTCGCCCGTGCCAAGCTCGTTTGCGCCGAGCCAGGTGTAGGCGATCTCATCGGGGTTCGGGAAGACCCGGTTGATCGTGTCCGCCAAGTCCGGGATCCTCCTTACAGGCGACTCAAGCGGATCGTAGATGGCGCCGTGCTGGCCGATGTTGGCTATGATCTCGCCGATCTTCAGGTCGAACTGCCCGGCGCCTATGTCCGCAGCGATGCTCAGATTGGCAACCTTGGCTGCAGCCAGTGTTATCTGCAAATCCCAGACGAAGTACGCGGTGGTCGTAGACGGATACTGATCAACATAAACGTACGAGTCCAGCGTCCCGGCAAAGCCGCCGCCGGTAAAACTGGACGAAAGAACACTACCATACAGCGTACCGAATCCCGAAGTGTCCAGAACCTGCTGCAATGGCAGCATGTCATCTGCTCCCGCCAGCCCAGAAATCATTAAGATGCTGATTGCCGCCAATAGAATTGTCCCTCGGCTCATGTCTCCGCTCCTTTTCCAGATGGCCTCTAGTTTCTTAACTACCCTCCGCCAAATCTGACGTACTTCAATACAGGCTCGTCAAACATACTAGTGCACAGAAGACTCCTGCGACCGGCTGGCCGCACATCTATGAACTTCGCTATTGCCGCGGCACATAGCGCATTACGAAGTGCACGCTAACGGCAAAAGATAGCTTCCGCAACAAAAGGGAACTCGGCCATGCATGGCCTAAGGCAGGACTGGTGGAGCGGGCTCAGACTCCTGCCCAGCTAATAATTTGTAGCTCCGCCGCTCCCTCAAGCAGGCCAGAGCGTTAAGGATTATACCGCGCATGACGGTTTTGTCAATGAGTAAGATCAACTTTAATTTCGCGGAATTCCTACTCGCACGGTTAGTCGCACGTTCCGATTGTCCGGCGAGGCCCGGTGAGGCCCGCCGAGACGCGCCAGTTGTCGCAGAAACTCGCCAGTAGTCGCAGATTCTCGCCGTTTGTCGCAAGTAAGTAGCAGTTTCTAACGGTTTGTCGCAGATTCTGACGGTTTGTAGCAGGTCCCCAAAACGGTAGCTCCTGTAGCCGCAAGCATTTGCGCTTTTGCGCGCGCCGGCCGGCGAAAATTTCCGTTCGGCCGCGGCCAGATTACAAAGCGAAGGGGAAGGCGGCACTGGGCGGGATAAGGTGGGAAGGAGCGGGACAGCAAGGGGTTAAGGGGCCTGGAGGGGGTGGGTTTGATTGCGGCACAAAGCGCCGAGGCGTGGAGGCGGCTGTGAGGGGCCCAACGGGCGCAGGGTAAAAGGCTTGGGGCCGATCCGATCAACGGGCCGTCAACGGGCGATTGCGCGGTTATTGCGCGATCATTGCGCGGTCGGTTGACGGCGGTGAGCGGATCGGCGGCGAGCCGACAGAGCTGGCCGGCCAAGCGAAACGCCCGGATTACTTAGAAGAGTGCCCGGATATCAGGTTAGGTGGTTGGTTAACGGGCGTGTGCGGCAGAAGGGCGCGGTTTTTCTTGCAGATTTTCTTGAGGCGATGAAGGCCTACGGGATCGAGGCGGCCCGGGCGATGTTGGGACATCGCTCGATCCTGGCGACGCAGATGTACGCGGAGATGGACCGATCACTGGTCCGCAAGATCGTGAGGGGGGTGGGCTGAGACGACGCGATTGGGCAGTTTAGGCGGGAACGTCCTGTCGACCAAGTTCTCCAGATAGTAGATTGTTAGCTCCTCTGGCTTGCCCCCCATATTCTCGATCTTTGGCCCAAGGACTTTACAGCTGCCGAGCGTAACACACCCGATACGGACCCACCATGAGGCCCACTGCAAGAGCCCATGAAACTGCAGCATGAGACAGAGCTGCTCTTTCTCCCATGCGGGTTTATTGCCCGGGGCGTTCCTGGTGTACCACTTTCCCAATAGGCGCCTCGGATCGTTCTTGCATTCATATGCTTCGGCTGCTCTCTGGTCACGAAGAGACCATATCAGATCAATGTTCTTGCCTGAAGGTTTCGAGGTATCACCGCTGCTCATGTGTGCATCTTCCATAATGTCGTCAGAACTGCGACCTGCACGAACCAGAAGCCTAAGTGTGATTGCTCCAGAAATGCTTGCTGTAAACAACTCGCTTACGTTATCATTCATCCCCATCCGATTCTGGTCTGTTACGGCGTCGTCGTAGTCGGTGGCAACCTGATGCAGCAGCGAGACCGCCTCTTTAGCGGCAGACAGCGGATGAAACGCCAGTATTCCGCTCAGCAACGATTGCATCGTCCTCCTTGAATAGCCCCGGTTCCTTCCCTCCAGTACAACAAAAGAGGATAGCGAATCAAGGATAATGGAGTGCTCAATCGCAAACTCCGCTAAGTCTGCTATGCTGGACAGCCCTGCGTATCGATTACGAGCACCTTCGCTCCACGCTGGTGTGATGGCCAGCAGCGTCGGCTCATTCAGAAGTATCTTGACCATCCGAGCGGTCATCCCCGCTTGCCCCTTCAGATTGATTTATCTTATGGCGTTGTGCCCACTGCCTTGTTCGGCCCGTCACGAACTGAGGCACGTCAAGAGGCCGGATCATCACGTTGCGGCCAAGACTCTTCACTGTCAATTCATCAACCAATTGTCGAACATAGGGGTAAAGCAAAACCACGCTGTTAACCTCGGCGTAGTACTCGGCACTTGCTTGCGATAGGGCCTCCTTGACCGTAAATTCCAACTCATGTTTTCCGCTCATGGAAACTGGGGATCGCACCCCATCTGGGAAATCGACAGACCACGTAACGAGAGCGCGGAAGCCAGTTTCTATGAGCGATCCCTCCGCCAAGACCCCAACGCAGTTCAAGGTGGCTATTACTGGCGGGTCGCCCGCGTCGTCGCCCCGCCCGAGAATCACAGAAACGAGCCGAACTTTGACCAGCTGAAGCCCACATTCTGAAACACTGGGCGGCTTGGGCAGACGCGCCTCAAGGATGATTCTGTTAGGCGGCTCGTCAGATTGGACGGGGCCTTCTGGCGTCATGCAGCAAGCGCATATTCTGCTGGTTCTGCCGATTCCGTGCCGGGGAGGGCGGCGGCGGCCTGGCGTTCAGAAACGGCTTGTCCGGCCACGGACTCTAGGAAGGACTCGGTCTGGCGACCAAGTTCTTCAAGAAAATGCGCAGGCGCTTCCGCAGCCTCCTCGATAGCCCCGGCTTCAAGCAAATTGAGAATTCTGTCGGCGAGTGACGACGCATATGTGCTCACGAAATCATCGACCTGCTGGATTTGGCCTAGACTTGCCAAACGGTCCTTAACGGACTTCTCGCGGCGACTACGCCAGAGCTCATACACGGACATATCCAGACCTCTAGACATGACATGTTGTATGACGGCCTCTAGCTTTTGAAATCCACTGTTCGTATTCAACATGGCCGATCACCCACCACCTGAAGTCGAAGAGACAAACAACCTTGCGGGGGAACCCTCCGTGCCATTCTTTTGAGGTTGCATTCCTCTCACTATACAGATGTTCCTAAAGCAGTATAGCATATAATCCCCATAACCGAATCAGGATTCTTGATCGAATGCAAAGCCAATCAGGCGTATATCTGCTATCGACACAGTCTGACGATGCCTTTAGCGTATGCGCAACCACCACATGACCCAAACAAGCTGGTTTGTAAGCGAAGCTCCGATGTGGTTGCAAGGACATTTTTCAAGAAACCTTCGGCGCGGGCCGGCGGTTGCACCTAGACGGTTGCACCACGTCGCGGGATCAATAGGATCACCGCCGCCAGGATCCCCACGGCGAGGATCTGGACAAAAAGGCGGGCCCCGTCCAAGTAGATGCTACAGCGAAGATAAGACGTCCCCCGGCGCAGGCCGGGTGGCGGGCTCCACAACGGGCTGTATCCCGCAGATCGTCTCCATCCGTCCGTCCCCGACTTATACCCAACCCAGGGCGGCATAAGGCACATCACCAGGGCCGCGAGCAGTGCCGCACCAACGATGATTCTCCACCAGCGACCACAAAAGAATCCGCCTGTACTTCCCATCTGTTGCCCCTTAAACGTAAGCTTCCATAGGGAGAAGGAGCGCCCCATGAATCATTTGTTCCTCCGGGGCCGTGTTTCCTGCCCATCGACGTACGATCGCGTGCAGCAGACGCTGCGACGCGGCCTGATCAACCAACTCAGCCACAGCCAACTCGTAGCCCTAACGCTCGAAATCCTGGAGATTGCCCCTACCCGGCTGTCTTCTGTGATCCTTCGCCAGATGTCCCGCACCGCAGCGCGGCGGCGATCCTCTCGGAGATCTGCTGCTCGCTGAGATTCGTCCAGCCCTTCTCGGCCAGTAATGCCTTGGTGACCTCATCGAGGTCGCGCCCCGAAATGATCGCCGGCAGATGATCGATGATCCGGTAGGCGTCCAACACCTGCGAGGCGGCCAATTCGATCGGGGCGAAGTCGGGGTTGATCGATTCGAGGACCGCCTTGCGACCCCGCCTGGTAAGTTTCTTGATCGCGGCGCGGCGTTCCCCGTCGCAATCCCAGATCACACAGCACACACCCCGGTGCGAGGGCCGGGCCGGATCGACGATCACCATGTCGCCGTCGACGTAGTCGGGCAGCATCGAATCCCCGGCGATCCGCACGGCGAAGGCCCCCTTCGGCGCGCGCTTATATATAATGTAGGAATTGGCCCACCCGGGCGGGTGCTGCTCGGCCTCCGTCGTGTCGATCCCCTCGCCGGCCGCCAGGCGGCCGAGGACAGGCACGCACTTGCCCTGCCAGTCGTCGTCAAGCTGCTCGGGGCTGACGGTGTGAAAGCCAGGTTCGATCAGTGCCGTGACCTCGTACGGGACCTGCCCGCCGGTCGAAGCGGCCTCCGCTTCGGCAGCGGGCGCCTGTTCGTCGCTCGCTGCGGGGGCCGCTGGGCTCTGGCCACGGCGTTGGTCAATGGACTTGCGTATGTAAGGGATTATTTCACTCAAGCCCCGTTCCGTCAGGATCTGTATCGCGTCCCGCCCCGCGATCGCGAGCTTCAAGTCTTCCTCGGAGATGTGGGGCGAGATGAGGTTTCCCGTCATGAGCCATTCGTATGTGAATCCGCCCCGCCCCGCCATCCGCCCCAAGGCGTCCAACATGTCAAAATGAATCGTCGGGCTGAGCCCCTTCTCCAGCCGGCTGATCGCGTTGTTGTTGGCTCGCCCGAGCTCCTTCGCCATATCCAACTGGCTGAGCCGCAGGTGCCGGCGGACAGTGCGGATCCGGTCCCCAATAGCCTCCCGCAGCGGCGGCGTTTTTTTTGAAAGAATCTGCTTTTTCTTCTTGCGTATACTCATGGTTCGGGTCGTATAATGACGATACGGTTAAACCAAGCAGATTATAGGTAACTGCTTTTTTTAATGACTACGACACGAAAAAGTTCGGCGAATCGGAGAATTATAGCCCGCCCCGGCGCGGCCGTCAAGGCGCGAGTGTACCGCAGCGGGCTTTTGTTGCAGGAATTGGCGAAGGCCGCCAGGATCGCCCGAAGCACGCTGAGCGATTATCTGTCGGGCCGAATCCGTAATATTTACGGGCAAATTCGCATACTGGACGCCTTCAATAAGCTCAGCGGCGAGGATCTGACGCTGCGCGAATTCTGGGGCCGGCTGACGGCTAGAGAGGCAGCCTAATGCACCTGAAACGATGGTTTATGGACTGGCTTGGCGGGCGAAGAACTTCGGGATTCGCCCCCGTACGCTGCACGATCAGGCCTGGCGAGGCCATGCGGATCGGGAACGTCCAGGTCGAGTTCGTGCGCGGCAAAATCCTGGTCGCGTGCGGCCGGCGGGCGGCGTTTCTCGTCACGCCGGATCTCGATGAGGGGTGTGCAACCGTCCAGTGCTACAGCGACGGCCGGGCGCTGCCCGAGAAGGTCTTGGTCAAAAAGGTCAAAATCCCCAAGGGAGTCCCGGACATGCCGAAGATCCCGGATCCCCCGCTGATCCGCCTGGGCCCCGGTGGCGATTACACGCGAGACTACCCTTCCCACGGGCCACTTTCAGACGCCGCCGAACGAGTAAGGAGAGTGCCTGAAGATGTCCAGCCTGCCTGCACGTAAAACCCAAAGCGACGAGTCGGCCTGGCCGACCGCCGCTGAAGCGGCCCGGATCCTCGGCCGCTCCAAGCGGATGATCCTGCTGCAATGCCAGTCGGGACGGCTGGCGGCCAGGAAGGTGGCGGGTCAGTGGTACGTCTCGCCCGATGCGGCGCCCGCCCTGCGAATCGCGCGGGGCGAGCTGGCGGTCCCGGTGATCACGGGCGATCCGCTGGCGTGCCTGCCGCGACGGGCCAGGCAAACCATTTTCGATCGGCACAACATCATTAAGGCATACCTCGCCGCGTTGGCCCATAGGGACGGCCGCACGCCGGTGAAGGCATTCCTGGCCGGGTGGGTGGAGCACCTTGTCTGTCTGCATCCGGGCCGGGAGCTGTCGGTCCGGACGTTGTATAAGTGGCTGGGCGCGTACAGGCGGGATGGGATCGCCGGACTGATCGACGGGCGCCATCGCAACGGGTCGCGCGAGGCGTCGATCGATCAGGAAGACTGGTCGCTCATACGCGGGATGTACCTGTCTCAAGCCAGGCTGTCTGTGGCCTATATCTACGAAATCGCGCGGGCCGAGGCGGCCAAGGAGGGGCGTTCCCTACCGTCCGTGCGGACGGTGCATCGGTGGATCGCCGAGAAGCTCGATCCGAAGATCGCGGCCTTCGGGCGAGAGCCCAAAAAATTCCGCGACCGGTGCACGCCCTTCATCAAGCGCGACTGGACCAAGGTCGCGGCGATGGACGTCTGGATCGCCGATCACCGCCAGTTCGACGTGTGGGTGCCCTATCGCGATCCCGACAGCGGGGTGTTCAGCTTCCAGCGGCCGATTCTTACCGCATACCTGGATGGCCGCTCGTGGCACGTGACCGGCTGGGCGATCGAGTCCGGCCAGCCCAACGGCGACCGCGTAATGGGCACGTTCGGGCGGGCCGTCGAGGCGCACGGCCTGCCGGCCGCGCTGATACTGGACAACGGCAAGGACTTCCGCAACAAGCGGTTTGGCGGCGGGCGGCCTAAAGGCAAAAAGGGCCTGAGAATCGTCGATCAGGGCGCGGTCAAGCCGCTGCTGCAGACGCTGGGCGTGGCGGTCCACTGGGCGACCCCCTACAACGCCAAGGCCAAGCCGATCGAGCCGTTCTTCGGCGTCGTCGCCATGCACTTCGACAAGACCTTCGAGACGTACTGCGGCGGCAAGACCCAGGATCGACCCGAGCGGCTCAAGGGGCTCAAGGCCGACGAATACCACGCCCGGACGGGCTTTTGCCTGGACGTCTTCCGGGAGGCGTTCGCCGCCTGGCTGCAAAAGGATTACGCGATAGCCGAATCGCCCGCCGATGCCGCCGGGGGCCTGTCGCCGGCGGATGCGTTCGTGCGGCTGCGTGCCGGCGACTACGTCGAACGCCGCGTGGCGGCCGAGGACCTGGCGTTGCTGCTGACGCCCTCGCAGGCCGTTACCGTGACGCAAAACGGCGTGTGGGTCAGGAACTTCGGGCGGTTCTACTGGTCCGACGATCTGGAGGACCGAAGAGCGGCTTCCGGCCGCGACCTTAAGCGCAAGATCCGCTACCGCTACCGCCCGGACGATCCGTCGAAGATCTGGGTCTTCGACGCACAATCCGGGCGTTTCCTGGCGATAGCCACACCGTACGTCGGCAACGCGATACACCCCCTGGCGTCCAGCGACGCCGATCGCGACAAGCTGGCCGATTGCATGGCGACGCAGCGCGACTTGGGCAAGCGGACGCGTGACGACGTGACCGATCTGCGGTCCTACGCGGGCAACCGCCTGCTGGCGGCGCACGCCGACGCAGTCAATCAGCGGGTCAAAGACGATCCGAGCAAGCTCGTGCCAACGGATGCCCACAGAAAGCTTTCTGTGGGCGTTCAACAGCCAACGCGGATGGTTTTCGATCCACAGATTGCCCGTGCCGCCTTGGCGGGAAAGGCGGCGGCGGAACACGTACGACAAGAGGCCGAGTCGTCGGCACTCGAGTATTTGGCGACCGGCACGGATGACCAATCTACGGCCAGGACGGCCTCTTCTATCGATCCGGTCGACCTGCTGGCGGCTCCCGACGTAGAGGAGCCGAACGATGAACAACACGACACCACTTGAACTAATGGAGCTGACAGTGATTTCGACCATGGACGGTAAGCCAAACCCAAAGCAGGCTGACGAGATATTCCGGCGCGTCAAACAGATCCAGGTCGCCGAGGATCTGTCGAACGCGGCCGTTGCCCGCCTGGTGGGGCCTGGCTGCAGCGCGACCACCTGGAGCCAGATCAAGAACGGCAACTACGGCGGTGACATACGCAACATCGCCAAGGTCCTGGCCACGTGGCTGGCCGACCGCGAGTCCCACGCCGAGGCGCCCATCGCCGAGTACGTCGCCACGTCGATCGGTCAGAACATCGCCAAGATCTGCGAGCGGGCCTGGCAGATGCCGTGCATGGCTACCGTTATCACGCCGTCGGGCGCCGGTAAGACGATGGCGCTACGCCAGTACGTCCGCAAGCGGGGCAGCCGCGCGATGTACGTTCAGGCCGGCGAGGTATTCGCCTCCCGCAAGGGCCTGCTGCGGATGATCGCGACGGGCCTTGGGATCATCACGCCCGCCCGGACGCCCGCCCCGGACCTCTACATGCAGATCCGCCGCCGGCTGGCGGACTGTTATTGCGGCGGCAAGAATCCGCCGTTCTTTCTGGCGATCGACGAGGCCACGACGCTGGCGCCCGGCGCGTTGAATATTCTGCGGAACTGGCACGACGACGAGACCTGCAGGACGGCGATCGTCCTGGCCGACACGGCACGCCTGGACGCCGAGCTGCACTCACGCCACGGGTTTGCCGGCGGCTACGAGCAGCTGCGTTCGAGGATGGGCGCGTCCTGGATCCTCAAGCCACGCGCCGAGGGATCCCGCAAGGGCGAGGTCATACCCGCCGCCGACGTGAAGCTCGTGGCCAGTGCCATCCTGCGGTCGCTGGGGCACAACGGGCGGCTGGGCCAGGCAAGTTTCGACTTCCTGTACCGGATCGCCCAGGCCGAGGGGACGCTTCGCCGCGTACTGCATCGGCTGCACGCCGTCCACGACGTCGCCGCCCAGTCGGGGTCGGCGGATTACAGCGTCGCCCAACTGGATTGGGTGGCGTCACTGGTCGGAGCAAAGAGGCAGATGCAACACGGCGGCGTGGTGCCCTTTGCTGGAAAGGCGCAAACGGGTTCGGGACGGCTCAAGAAGGTCGGATAGGACGGATCCAAATGAACACACGACGAATGAGAAAGACAGCTGTCAGGGTGGCCGTTGCGATTGCGGTCTCGGCGGGGCTGCCCTTAGTGACCCTCGGCTTGTTCAATCTCTGGTTGCGCCCTTCGCCGCGCCTCAGCTCGGCTTCGCAGATAAAGATGAGTCCTCTCACCACCGTGCCAACGAATACCCACGGAAAGCTTTCCGTGGGCGTTGCTAGTCCTCTCACCGCCGTGGGCGGCGCGGATCCTCCGATAGAGCTTTCGTCCGCGCCGCCCATCTTCCTCCGCACGATCGGGCGGGGCGTCGGTCGTTTCATATCGCGACTGGCCGGCTTTCCCCAAAAGTTCTGGCCGACGGACGTTGCGGCCGGCGATCCGGCGTACCGGCGGTACCTCAATGCGATCACCACGCACGAGTCGGTGGACGGGACCCAGCTCGTCGGCGACGGCGGCAAGAGCCTCGGGCCGCTGCACATTACGTACAAGTGCTGGGTCGACGGCTGCAGGGAATTGGGCGTTGCCTGGCCGTGGTGGCCGTACGTGCTTTTTCAGCGATTCAGTGAAAGGGTGATAACGGCCTATTACGCCAAGTACGCACCGGGTGCGCTGCTGGCCGGCGATTGGCGGGTCCTGGCCCAGCTGCACAACGGCGGACCGACCGGATCGCACAAGCCGCACACGCTGGCCTACTGGCGGAAGATCGAGGCGATCATGGATAACGGCACCCACGGAAGGCTTTCCGTGGGCATTAAGGGGCGCCGTTGGCACGGCGGGATCCGGGCCGCGCAGAGGACGCCGGACTATCGCTTCCGCCGGACGGCGGGGTCGGCGATGTGGACCTGCGAGGCCAAAGAGTTCTTCTGGGCAAGCGCGACGCCGTTGTTTGTCGCGGCAGATTACGAGTAACTGAAGCTCAAAAACAGAATAAGTCGCTGTCGGAGCGGCGGTAGCGGTAGCGCCCACTGATAAGTCGCCATCCCGAACGGCAGTGGCCCGGTCCGTTGGGTGCGAAGAGCTGGCGAGATTCCAGCCACGTTGGTAGCCGGGTGCAGGTTCGAGTCCTGTCCGCCGCGTTAGGAAACACAGACTAAAGGGAGCGAAAAATGGATAAGTACGTGTGGGAGATAGCGTTCAAGCGGGTCACCGTTGACCTCAAAGACGGGAAGCCAGATGGCGAATCCAGTACAGACGGCAGGGAAACCGCCACTGTGCTTGCCGGCCCGGAAGCCCGCCAGGCCATTGCCAAGGTTGAGGCGGCGCTTATCGACTGGGATATGAAGTGGTCGGACGAGAATACCGGCGAGTCCGGCACGGTTCGCACCACCGCCGTTATTGTTGACTCGGTGAAATGCGTGGAGACCCTGACGGACTGGGACGAGTACAAGACGGGCGATTAAAAAACCAAATATCGGCGGCACAACGGGCGCGGGCGGCTTCCCCACGTAGCGAGCTTTCGAGAAAAAAGGCCAGCGAGTCGCAAGCGGCGTCAACTCCAAACTGACCGCAGCTGACGAAAACGATCGCCGGGTCTGAAATGACAAGAATGACCCTTCGGTCGGGAAGGCCGACAAGGATGAAACCTCGAGGCCGCAGCGCCGCCCCGATGAGTCGGGGCCCGCCGAACTAGAAACTTTCCGGACGCCCACGACGGCGACCGGTTACCAACAACGAAGATTACGGAAAGGCGATTGCAATGAACATAGCGATTATAGCAGGCACGTTTGCGGGCCTGGTCTGGGCGCTGGCGAACATGGATCGACCGGAAGCCACCATACCCCAGCTGTTGCGAAGCTGGGGCTTTGCCGTCTGCCTCGTTGCGGCAATCCTCTTGGGTATCTATTTCGCGGCGGGGGCCGTCCGGCTGGGCTTGGGGTTATGAGACTATCCAAGAAACAAAAGGCGTTGTTGCACATAATCCCGACCGGCCTGGGGATCGACGAGGCCCAGCGGCGGATCATCCAGCGCAATGTCGGCGGCTTCTACTCGGCTGCCGATCGGACCGCGACCCGCTGGGGCTTCCAACGCGTCATGGCCCACTACGAGGATCGGGCCGGCGGCAAGCTGGACGGCTACTCGGCGGGCTACTGGACCGGCCAGGGCGACAAAGCCGGACCCCAGGACGGGCTGCTGTGGCGGGTCAACGAAGAGGCCCGCCGGCTGGGCTGGACCTCAGGCGAGGCCGATCGGTTCATGGCGTCGACGCACATGTCGTCCGGCGCATTTACCCGCGTCGCTTCGGCCAACACGTACTGGCTGACGCGGATGGTCCAGGCGCTGATCGAGATGAACAACAGACGACAGAAGGTGACGGCATGAAGCGACCTACCGGCAGAACCGATTGGCAGCTTATCCGCTACGCCCCGATGCGGAACAAGGACCTGGTGGTGGCCGAGATCGCACGCTGCCAGAGCGTGTGCGGGCGGAGGGCTCTGGCAGCCGGCGGACTGCGCGGCGACTGGCGAAGGGCGGCGGTCGCAAAGAGGATCAAGGAACTGGAGAAGGCAGGAGCTTGACTGGAACCATGGACTTTCACTTTCGACCGATCGACGTATGGCCGCATCCCCCGACGCGAGCGAAGCGATCGCAGTTCCGCGCCACGTGGTCTAAGACGATGGAGCTATTGTGCTATGAGGTCCGCCAGGTCGCGGGACGTCTGCCCGTCATACAGCTGGACCTGCCGGAGTCCAAGATACGCCGCGATGGGTTGCCCTATGCGGACGCACGGCCGAACTCGCGTCGCGTGATCGTCTGTTTCGGCAGCAAGTACGGGCCGCTGAAATACTACAGCGACACGTTTGACAAGTGGCAGGACAACGTCAGGGCGATCGCGTTGGGCCTGCAGGCACTGCGCGCGGTGGATCGCTACGGGATCACGACGCGCGGCGAGCAGTATACCGGCTTTAAGGCGCTGCCCGCCCCGTTGGCGATGCCGTCGATGAGCATGGAGGACGCCGCGGCGTTTATAGCCGACAAGGCGGGCAGCTGCAGCGCCCACGACATAATCGCTGATCCGGCCATACGCAAGGCGGCGTACCGGCGAGCGGCGAAGCGATCTCACCCGGACAACGGCGGGGCGGAAGCCGACTTCAAGAAGCTGCAGGAAGCGATCCAAATCATTGGGCGGCCGGAAACGGAAAGGAATCCACAATGAAAGAGCAATGTCGCGTACTGAGTTGTGGCAACCCACAAGCGACGAGAGGGGTGTGTAAACGCTGCTTTATGAGGGCCACCCAGGGCAAGGACGGGAAGCCCGGCGTCGCGGAGGCCCGTGCGGCCATATTGCCGTCGAGTCGCGGCAAGCGAAAGAAGAAGGCCGTCGTGCGGCAGGCCGAGCCTGACGCAAGCCCGCCTGAGGACTCGCCGGACAAGGCCGACAGAGCCGCGAAGATCGTCGCGCTGAGAGACACCCGTAAGACAGCCAAGGCGTCCCAGCGTGCCGCAATAACCGACGAGATCAACGCCAAGATCGCCGCGATCACCGAGTTCGCCACGGCGATAGGTGCTGAGGTGATACGCGTTGGCGACGGGTGGTTATACAAGCACTTCAAAACATACGGCTTGTTCCTGCACCTCGACGATGAGGGCCACCTGCGGGAGGCGCGTTTGGACCTGACGGAGCCCCTGGATACCGTGTGAAAAGCGAAGGCGAGCAGCGTAATGGAACAACCGACGATCGAAGACGCTGAGGTCCTGGCCGCCAGGTACGGCGCCGAGGGCGTGCTGATACTGGCGATCGCCGGCGGGCGGTACGGCGTGGCAAGCTGGGCGCAGAACAAGGCCAAGTGCCGCCAGATGGCGGGTGTGGTGGAAGATATGCACGACCGGATCCTTTCCGGCCAGATCGATCTGGGCAAGGAGTTTGTGACATGACGACGGCCGACAAGCTGATCGAGATCATGCGGGCGTACGCGGCGGGGTCGCTGATCCTGGCTCACCAGCAGCAGTGGATCCTGGCGGACCGGGCCGAGCAGCTCGTCAAGGGCGGCCCCGAGAGCTTCAGTGAAAATCAGGTTCAATGGATCGGCACGATATTTGGGCTAGTGAGCCCAAATAACGCCCACGGAAAGCGTTCCATGGGCATGAAGGCGTCATGAGCAGATCGGCGGTCATCTTGAATAAGTTCGGCAAGCCGTTTTGCGGCTGGTGCCAGGTGGTCTCGGTCTATCCCTCGCTGCATCGCGCGCAGGAGATGGCCAACACGCTGAATCGCCAGTCGATCGCAAAGCACGTCGGGCCGTTCACGGCGGCCGAGATCGAGGAATTGAAGATGGTGAAGACGTGAGCGGAGACGAACGGTACGCCAAGCTGGCCCGCAAGCTGCACGACCAGGCGATCTCGCTGTTGAACCTGTCGATGGGCTACTGGCTCTACCCGAATCGCCAACGGCCGTCACGGCCCGTCCGGCTGGGCGCGGCCGCCGAGCTGCGAACGCTTGCCGATCAACTGGAGCGGAGCGAATGATCGAACCAATGACAAAAGATCGGCTGACGGAGCTAAGAAGGCGGGAAGCGCGGCCGGACACGTTTTGTCCTATTCGTGGCCGGTATACCGCTCCCTTTAACGGCTATACCTTAGACCAAGGGAAGGAACTCATTGCCGAGATCGACCGGCTCAAGGCCGAGGCGGAGAAGCTACCCAGTATTGAGAACATCGACGTCGCGATACGGCACATCGAAGAGTCCATTGGCAGTCATGAGTCCTGGCGGGAGTGGCGGGAGAAGGGCGGCGGCGGCGATCCGCAATGCGGCGATATTAAACATCATAAGCAGTGTTTGCTGGACTACGCGCAAGTAATGCAAACGCTAGTCGCGACGCGCGAAGCCGTAGATGCGGCGAAGGGGCAATCGTGAAATTGACCATCACACCAACTTACCTACAGATCGAAGCGGAAAGCCCGCAGGACGAAGCGTACTTGCGACATATCTACCGCGTCCGCGCCGAGCATTATGTGGTGCCGGGCAAGTTCCCTTGGGAGGACAGACACACACTTATCAGCTTTACCTGTCCACAGACTGCCAAGCGAGGTGTTCTATCCAGGGCATGTGACACAGAGAAGGCGAAGGGGCCAGCGCAGACTGCAGACTCTAGCCTGCAGTCTGGAGACGTGAAGGCAAGCGACGATGACGGACCTGTTTGACAGCGACGATAACGGCCCTTCAACGGCCGATCAATCGGCCATTGAGGGTCTCATAAAGGCGACGCCGGATCTGCCGGACGTGGCGGCGGCGTACAACAGATCCAGAACCTCCAGGAAGGGACGCAAACGCCGCGCGGGCGCCGATCCGATCGGCGTCGGCGGACTGCCCCCCACACGCGCCGAGTTGAACGCCAAACTGCGGGAACTGTGCAACCGCCTGGCCGCTGCGGGCGGGAAGTTCGTCGGGGCCAAACGGCTGATCGGCGAGCTGGGACTTAAGGACACGCGCACGCTGCGGCTGCTTATGGCCTACGGCCGAGTGCACCATCGGATCCGCGAACTTGTGGGCGTCGAGGGTGTCGGGTATTGTTGGGCCGGTGGACCGGCCGCGCCGCCGAACGTGTACGGCCAGGCCGCCGCGATCGCACGCCGCAAGGGGTTGTGCAGTATGTTCCTGGCCAGCCTCTACGGCAAGACGCCGGCCGCCGTGGCCATGGCGCAGATGGCGCTGGAGTTTTCCGGCGGCCTCGAGGGGTTGGGGTGCGACGAGCTGGACGCGTGGATGGCCGGCGAGAACGTAACGCCCGCCAAATTGATCGAGGCGTTCGTTGACGTGTTCGCCGCCACCGACGACGGCCGCGCGGCGCTGGCGGCGGCGGCTCGCAAGCGGCCGGGTTTGTTCCTGGACGCCAAGGCCGCCGAGAAGCTGAGAACGAGCGCCCAGGAGATACTGGATACCGTGGGCGCCGCGAAAGTACCGGCCTGAAGGGAAGACAAGACGATGGTTATTTCAGGAATCATGTTCGTGCTGTGCCTGGCAGTGTTCCTGCTGGGCTTCGCTGACGTGCGCGGCGAGATCGTGCACAGGCAGGGCGCGGCGGTGGCGATACTGTTCGTAGGGACGTTTCTGTACCAGGTTCTCACCGAGATCCGCGACGCGATTCGTAAGCAGACGATAAAATCAGACGGGAAGGGCTGACGTACGCCACAATAGGCCCCCAAGGCCCGTAATTGGCCCGTGAGGCGATAATTGCGGTCGGTTGGTATGTGGCATGCAGTACCTACAATTAAAGATTCTATACGGATTAGGGTTGACATAACCGATATGCGGATATAGGTTCCGGTGTCGGTAGTGCCGGTATGGAGATCGGCGGAATGCGTACAGCACGGACGCAACGATTCTTAAGCGGCGGTATCTGGGATGGCAAACTCCTGGGTACCGCCCGTTTATTAAAGGGGATGACATGATCGCGGCAATCCTTGGGCAGATCCGATGGGAGTACATCGCCGCCGGTGTCGGGGTATGGCTGATTACGCAAGTGCTGGCGAGCCTGGTCGCGACACAGATCTTGAGGCGCGACACGAGAAGCCTTACCGACGCGATCAAGGCGTTGGCCACGACGGTTGCCACGCACGAGACGCAGCTGGGCCAGCTGCGCCAGGACCGGGCCGGTTGTGAGCTGCGGGCTAGCGATAAGTACGCCACTCGCGCGGAGCTGGCGAGGCTGATATCGGATCAGACGGTCTTCCTGCGGAGGCACGAACAGAAGATCGACGAAGCCGCCCGGCGGGCCGACGAGAAGATCGACAAAGTCCACAGCCGTATCACGGATGTGGCCACGAACGTTGCCGCGATGCGGTCCAAGGCGGGAGGCTGACGATGAACCCCGAGATCCTCAACAGCCGAGCGATACGCGAGTCAATCCTTCGCATGCTCTATAACGCGTTTCAATCGAGCCCGGACATCCGGGTCCGAGCCGACGACATCTACGCCGGATTCTCCACCGGGGAGATTCAGCATGACAGCCACGAGATCAACGCGGAGTTGGCGGACTTGATCGCCGACCAGCTGATCTTGGTCCAGGACATCCCGTCCGTCAGCCCGGTAACCAAGAAGGGGTATAAGCTGACCTCGCGCGGACGCGACTTCGTTCGGGCCAGGTTCCCCTGGGGCAGGGTCGACGAGTACACGGGCGACAAGAAAGCGATGTAGATGAGCCAGCCGCAAAAAGCATATCAGCTTCTGGCGGCCGTGGCGGGCAAACAGACCGCCCTGAAGCTGCCCGTCTTGGACGATCCGGCCGAGCCGGACGATTGGCTTACGGCAGTGGCCGAGAAGGTCGCGAACAGTAAGCGAGCGTGCAAGGTCCGCGATAACCTGTGGTGTGATCTGGAGCGGCGCCTGCGCGATGCGACGAGCTATTCGGTGTCGTCGCTGATGAGCTGGGTAAACGACCTGGCAGCCGAGCACCTCAGCGGCGAGGGCATTCGCGTCGGCCGCTCGTCCCTGCACCGCTCCAGGGTGAAGATCCTCGAGGCCGAGAAGGCGATCAGCCTCCGCGCGAAGCTGGCGGGTGCGGTGATCGACGCCGCCGGCCGCCGAGGCGAAGCGGACGTATTCAAGGCCGGGCGGATACTTGCCGGGCAATTGATATTCGAGGCGCTCGACGCACTGCCGGTCGACGCGCTGGACCGACTCAAACCCCACCAGTTCGTCGGCCTGATGGACGTGCTTGGGCGGCTGTCCAAACAGCACGTGGAGACGGACATACTGTCCGCCAAGCTTGCGGAGGTGCGGCGGAAGTTCGAGGAACAGATCGCCGCCGCGCAGGCCAAGACGACGGACGGCAAACTTACCCCCGAAATGATCCAAGAGGCGAAGGAATCGATCTTTGGGCAAGTCACTTAAGACAATAGCGACGGTCATTACGCTGCTGGCGTATCAGGTGGCGCTGTTCGCCGATACGTCGCGCGTCGTCGTGGCTTGCTGGTGCCGCCAGGCGGGCAAGGACTTCACCACGGCCTGCAAGTCCGTCACGCACGCGATCGAGACGCACCAGGACTGGTACATCATCTCGCTTACGCAACGCCAGGCGGACGCGACGTTCGCCAAGTGCAAACGGATCGCCGAAGCCTATAAGAAAATCCTGCTGATCAAAGGGCGGCTTACCTACAGCGATCGCGAGTACACTGAATACGATCGGCAGATACGCCACCACTTCCGCTGCACCGCCCACACGCTGCACCTGCCGGGCGGCGGGTCCGTCACGGCACTGCCGGGGCGCGATCCGGACACGCTGGCCGGGCTGACGGGCAACGTGATATTCACCGAGTTCGGCCTGTTCCCCGGCGGCGGGGTCGCGCATTGGCGCGTGATCTTCCCCCTGACGACTCGCGGGTATCAGATCATCATTATCTCCACGCCGCGCGGCAAGAATACAAAGTTCTTCGAGCTGGTAAACGATCCGGAAACCTACAGCGTCCACCTCGTCGACATCCACCAGGCCGTCGCCGACGGCATGGTCCTGCGGGACAACAACGGCAAGCCGATTACGACCGAGCAGTTCCGCAAGATCTACAAGGACGAGGTCGGCTGGCAGCGGGAATATCTCTGCAAGTTCACGGGCGACCTGGAGGCGCTGATCAAGTGGGCCCAGCTCGTGGCCGCCGGGGACGTCGGGCGAGACATGCCGTTCGACATGCTGCGGATCGAGGGCAATGCGGGGTGGCGAAGCGGGTTCTTCAACGAACTGAAGCAAATTGAGGGGCGGGCGGAGATCGGCTGGGACGTCGCCCGCCGCTCGCACCTGTCGCCCCTATGGATCAACGTCGCCAGGCCGAACCGGCCGAAGCGGCTGCGGTACCTTGTCCTTATGCACAATGCACAGTTCGCCCTGCAGCGGACCGTGATCTGCGAGGCGATGGATACGAAGCCCACGAACGTCGGGTTCGGCGATTCGACGGGCCTTGGGATGGACTCCAACGAGACGCTGTCGACCAAGTACGCGGGACGGTGGGAAGGCCTGGACTTCACCGGCAAATCCAAGCGCGAGCTGGGTAGCCTGCTGATGACGACGTACGACGACAGCGGGCAGGCGATCCCGCCGACGGACGGCGAGCATAAGTGCATAGCAACCGACCTGTACGCCCTGCAGAAAGAGGGCGACAAAGAGACGCTTAAGCTGACCGAGACCGACAACCCCCTGCTGGCCGAAAGCCACTGCGACGTGGCCTATTCAAACGCGCTGGCACTGAAGGCCGGGCAGATCGAGTTCGCAAGCCCGCACGTAAGCACGTGGTAAGGGTAAATATGCCGTCGAAGGCAGCTAAAACCGAGTCGTGGGATCCCAACGGGCAGATCGTAAGCGCGGCGGGATTCTCGGGCGCCGCGCCGATGCTCGAGGGGGGACCGGCCAAGGCGGCGATGAGCCTTTCGTCGTACGCGTTCCTGGCTGGCCAGGACGTATCGGCCGGCGGGACGCTGGGCGGGCCGACGAACCCCTACAGACAGAGCCTGTGGTTTCATACCTGCGTCTCGCGGATCGCGACGAACGCCGCGCGAGTGCCCATCCGCGTATCACGCGGCGAGGCGAGCGGCACGCGCGGGGTCTGGGGCCACAAGCACGTTCGCACGGGTCGCCGCGCCTCGCGCCGGCTGTGCCGCGAAAAGTCGGTAGTAAAGGCCCGCGAAGGGGAGATAGTCGAGTTCGGCGATCTATACGATCTGCTGCGAAGGCCCAACCCCGGCCAGCTGTGGAACGCCTTCGTCGAGGCGTGCGTCACTTACCAGTACACCAAGGGCCAGGTCCACTGGCTGTTCGACGAGATGATCGGCCGGCGGCCGGTGACGATCGAGCTGATACCCGGCCATAAGTCCACGGCCGTCGTCGATAAATCCGGCCACGTGCCCCGGCTGGACGGCTGGATGTTCAAGGATCCGCACGGCGTCGACTACCCGGTGACGCTCGATGAGTGCCTGTCCTTCCGCCTGTTCGATCCGGACAAGCCGTTCGACGGCCTGTCGCCCCTGACCCCGGCCAGCCTTGCGATCATCGGCGACTACAACGCCAGCCTCTTCAACGCCGCCATGTTCGCCAATTCCTGCGAGCCGGGCGGGCTTATCAAGTTCGACGCGCCGTTCGACCAGGACAAGGATGTGGAGATGAAGACGGCCTGGCAGCAGCGGCACGGCGGGCCGATGAACGCCCGCAAGCTGTCGGTCCTGTGGGGCGGCGGAGACTACCAGACGATCGCCCAGTCGCTTAAGGACATGGTCTACCCCGAGGGCAAGCGGCTTAACTGGACGGAGATCTGCGCGGTGCTCGGCGTGCCGGCCAGCGTCGCGGGCTTCTTCGCCAAGAGCGGTGATTCATCCGCGTACGTCGGGCACGAACTGAAACGGTTCTGGCAGGATACGGAAGTGCCCCTGCTGGAGAAGATCGCCGACGCGATCAACGATGAGATATGCCCGCGATTCGCCGGCGGCCTGGAAGTCTGGTTCGACGTCGAGAACGTGCCCGTCTTCCAGGAGCTGAGGCAGTCGCAGACCGAGACGGCCAAGGCGTACTGGGCGATGGGCAAGTCCTTCCGGGTCCTGGACGAGTGGCTGGACCTGGGCATGGAACACGAGCCGCAAGATGACGTCGGCTGGCTGCCCGCCGGCGTGGTGCCGGCGAACCTGGCGATGGAGGGCGACGTCCTTCCCCCGCTGGACGAAGGGCCGTCAAACGACGATAGCGATGAGCTGGATCAAAGCACCCACGCAAGGCGTTCCGTGGGCATTAGTGACGAGCAGGGCTCGCTACAAAAACTCGCCTCACGGCAGATATGGGAGGCGTGGATGCGGTCCTGGGCGCCGCTTGCCAAACGCTGCGGAGCGATACTGCGGGGCCACTACGCGGCGCAAAGCCGCAAGATCGTCAAGCTGCTGAGGTCCTACCTGAAAGACGTGGGCGTTGTGAAAGATGAGGCAGCCATCGCGCGGATACTGTTCGACGTCTTCAGTGACGCCGGAGAGAAGGCAAAGTTCACCGCCCGGCTGCTGCCGATCGTAAACGACGCCTCCGAGTTGGGCCTGCGCCAGTCATTGACGGAAGCGGGCATGAGCGCCGAACAGATTACCGGCCGGCTGCCGGGGCTGACCGGCGCCCCCCGCATGATCGCCGCCGCCAAGAGCGAGTCGATCGTTATATCGACGAAGATCAACGCCTTCACGCGCAACCACCTGCGGCGGTCGCTTATCGAGGGCCTTCGCGGGGGCGAATCGGTCAACGGCCTGGCGGACCGCGTCCAGACGTTTATGAACAACCGGCGGGGTTCGGCCTTGACTACTGCCCGCAACACGGTCGGCCAGACACTAAGCCGCACGAGGCGCGAGGGCCGGGTCGCCGGCGGCATGACGCACGAGATCTGGATCCACTCGCGCGGCCCGGGCGAGCGGCGCGAGGGGCACATCGCCGCCGAGGGCAAATACCGGCGTCAGCCTAAACCGATTCTTCAGCCGTTCATTGTCAACGGCGTTTCGCTGCGCTACCCGCGCGATACCTCGGGGCCGCCCGGCGAGATCATCAACTGCCAGTGCCTGGCGACGGGTATGCGAATCAACAAATCAACGGAACATCAAGCGGCCGAGCCGCTGGGCCGGCTCGCGACAACGGGATTCGTCGACTACGGACAGATGCTGGCGGCACGTAGCGCCGCCCAGGAGCAAGACCATGCCACAGACACAGACGACGATCAATCTTGAGAAGGGCACAATCGACCGCAACAGCGAAGAGGCGAAGGATCGCTTCGTACGCGGATATACCAAGGGCGTCGATCTGGGCTCGCGCACAGTCGAGGGGATCGCCAGTACGATCAGCCTGGATCGCGACAGGGAAGTGATCCTGCCCTCGGCGTTCAAGGGCACGGCGAGCAAGTTCCTTTCCGGCAACGCCCCCTTCCTGGCGGCGCACGTGCACAGGACATATAGCGGCCAGCCGAGCCAGATCGGCTGGGTGGTGCGCATGGAGATCGCGGCCGAGCGGGTGACGTGCGCTTTTAGGTTTTCGACCACGGACGCGGCCGAGGAATGGTGGAAGCTGGCCTCGGACGCCAACGGCAAGGGGATCGCCTTTTCGATCGGTTTCATTCCCGTCCGCTGGATCTACGGGTCGGCGGTGGATCTGGCTCGTGAGTTCCCCGAGCTGAAGCCGATCTTCCAGGCCGCCGGCCTGAAGGATGAAGATCGCCTGCGGGTATACACCGAGATCGAGCTGCTGGAGATCTCCGCCGTGCCCGTCCCGTCGAACCGCGAGGCCCTGCAGATCCTGGCGGCCAAGGCGGCGCTTGCCGGTAAGGCCGAGGGCGACAAGGCGCTGGATCAGTTCAAGGCCGACCTGGCCGAGGCGATGGCGGCGAAGATGGCAGGACCACTCAAAGAGGCAATCACAACGCAACTGGCCGTCCTGGCTGACCAGGTAAGCCAGTTGGCGGAGACAATCGAGCTTTCGTCTGACATGGTCAACGTCGAACCTCCGGACCTTGATGCCCCAGGCCCGGATGCAAAAGGCGATGACGACGGCGACAGCGAAGATGGGGCGAACACCAGCCGGGCGGCCGAGCGGCTCGGCAAAGCAGTGAGAAGTTGACAACCACGAACTGATCGCCCCTCGCGGGGCGGGGAGACAACGATGCTGACATCAAAACTTAAAGAGCTACTCGCGGCGCTGACGGACTCATTGAAGCCCGATCCGGCCGCGCGGGATGAAAAACAGGTCGCCACGTGTGTGACGGCGATCGCCGACTACGCCGAATCGGACGAGGCCAAGGGCTATGTACCGGTCGGCGAGCTGAAGGCGATGGTCGACCAGATACGGAAGGACCTGGACGCACAGACGGAGACGACGCGCAAGCTCGAGCGTATGGGCCTGGCTGTCCGCGACCGCAGCATCAAGGTCATGGGCTACAAGGAGATCATGGACCTGCGGCGCGTCCAGCGGATCTTCCGCACGACGGAGGACGCCGAGGGCTTCGCCGCCATGGCCGCCAGAAGCATCTTTGGCAACCATCCGGGCTACAAGGACGTCGTCTCGTCCAAGGCTCGCGGACTGGCCGAGGAGATGACGAAGGACCTGGACCCGGGCGTCGCGACCAGCGGGGCCGAGTTGGTGGCCAATGTCTACATGGCCGACATGATCGCCAACGTGGAGGCGGTCGGCGTGATGTTCCCGCTGTGCGACCGCGTGCCGCTTGCCACCACCGGCCAGACGATCTGGCCGAAGCTGACCGGTGAGCTGACGGCCTATCCGACGGCGGTTGCCGCCAAGATCACCGAGAGTTCGCCGGGGTTCGGCACAGTCACGTTGACACCCATTAAATGGGGAACGATGACGCCGGTGCCGAATGAGTTCTTCCGCAACCCGACGCTGCTGGCCCCGCTGGGCCAGCGGCTGGGGTGGATGTCCACGCGGGCGATTGCCTACGGGGCCGACAACGCCCTGGTCAATGGCGACGGAACGGCCGATTACGGCACGATCACCGGCCTGCTGCAGGATGCCAACCTGTCGGCCGTGACGGCCGGAGCCGCGACGGCCATCGCCAGCTATACCGGCGCTGAGATCGGCGCGGTGATCGCGGGCGTTTCCGTCGATTACGTGACCGATCCGTACTGGCTGATGCACCTGTCATCCGAGCGGACGCTGCGAAATATCCGCTCCACGACCGGTACACCGCTGTACGAGCGTGGCGACAACGGCGAGCCGAACACGATCGACAACTACCCCTACACGACCTGCCAGCGGTTCACCGCCGCCGGCTCGGTGGGGGCGGACGAGAAGTGGGGCGCGTTCGGCGATCTGCGACTGAGCCACTTCTTCGGGATGCTGGGCGCGGTCGAGTTCGCCCAGTCCGAGCACGTGCGGTTCGAGTCCGACGTGACGATGATCCGGGGCCTGGCCCATTTCGATGCGGCGGTGAAGGATGCCAACGCCACCGTGATCGCCAAGACGCACGCGTAATAAGTGAAGAAGCGAAGCAAGGAACTAGACCCACGGAAGGCCTTTTAGGAAAGACGTGGGCATTGTGGGCATTAGCAAAGAGGAGATACGCAATGAAGCGACAGAGACTAATCACGATCATGCTGGCGGCCGCCGTGCTGTCGGCGTCCGTGACGTGGCTTGTGACGATCCCGCAGCCTGTACTTGCGGCCTCGCCCGTGGCCGGCGCCGTAAGCGCCAAGGCCGGGTCCGGCGGCGTGACGACGGGGACGTTCGTCAAGCTGTCGGCTGCCGGGACGATCGTAGCCACGTCGACCGTAACCGAGAAGGTGGTGGGCGTGTGCGAATTGACGGCCGTCGCCAACGCGCTGACCAGATACGCCCCGGCCGGCACGCAGACCACCGTCACCTCCGGCGAGCTTATCGCCGTGGGCGATCTGCTGACATCGGGCACGGGCGGTAAGGCGTTCGTATTAGACGTCGACGACGCATCGACGCAGCGTGTCGGGGCGATAGCCCTAACGGCGGCAAGCGGGGCCGATGAGGACGTGACGGTGATCGTCTGTCCTTCCGTCGCCGAGCAGCGGCTGGTTATGGCCGGGGCCGTCCTGACCCAGACGTCGCTGATAGTGCCCGGCTTCCCGACTGGCGCGACCACCTGTGCGGCGGACGTGCTGGCGATACCGATCACCCACGCGTTCGTGACCAAGACGACAGGCGGGGACGCCGAGGCGCTTACGCTGGCCAACGGCACGGCCGGGCAGTTGCTGGTGATTACGCTGGGCACGGACGGCAACGGCGACGGGACGCTTACGCCCGCCACGTCGACCGGCTGGGCGA
>SDBV01000218.1_pt1 | contig 77718 bp, 56 predicted proteins | sample 2277081 | NCBI WGS metagenome assembly SDBV01 (sample SAMN10402039, study PRJNA504765) | marine sediment metagenome | isolation source: marine sediment core GS10_PC15, 223 cmbsf | place: Arctic Ocean: Southern Knipovich Ridge | collected 2010
TGTCTCACGACGTTCTAAACCCAGCTCGCGTACCGCTTTAATTGGCGAACAGCCAAACCCTTGGGACCTTCTTCAGCCCCAGGATGCGATGAGCCGACATCGAGGTGCCAAACCTCCCCGTCGATGTGAACTCTCGGGGGAGATAAGCCTGTTATCCCCGGAGTACCTTTTATCCTTTGAGCGACGGCGTTTCCACACACAACCGCCGGATCACTAAGCCCTGCTTTCGCATCTGCTCGACATGTCTGTCTCGCAGTCAGGCTCCCTTATGCCTTTATACTCTACGCGCGATTACCGACCGCGCTGAGGGAACCTTGGGAAGCCTCCGTTACTTTTTTGGAGGCGACCGCCCCAGTCAAACTACCCGCCTGAAACTGTCTCCCGACCGGATCACGGTCGCGGATTAGAATTCCGATATATCAAGGGTGGTATTTCACTTTTGGCTCCACGATAGCTAGCGCCACCGCTTCAAAGCCTCCCACCTATGCTACACGAAACACACCCAAATCCAATATCAGGTTGTAGTAAAGGTTCACGGGGTCTTTTTGTCCTGCCGCGGGTAATCGGTATCTTCACCGATACTGCAATTTCGCCGAGTCTATGGTTGAGACAGCGCCCAGATCGTTACGCCATTCGTGCAGGTCGGAACTTACCCGACAAGGAATTTCGCTACCTTAGGACCGTTATAGTTACGGCCGCCGTTTACCGGGGCTTCAGTTCAGAGCTTCGCTCTTACGAGCTAACCCCTCCCCTTAACCTTCCGGCACCGGGCAGGCGTCAGTCCCTATACTTCGTCTTAACGACTTAGCAGAGACCTATGTTTTTAGTAAACAGTCGCCTGGGCCATTTCTCTGCGGCTCCAGCAAGCTCAATAAGTAAATTATATCACCAGCCGGAGCACCCCTTATCCCGAAGTTACGGGGTCAATTTGCCGAGTTCCTTAACCATAGTTATCTCGAGCACCTTAGGATACTCACCCCACCTACCTGTGTCGGTTTGCGGTACGGACGACTACAAAACTCACATAGAGGCTTTTCTTGGCAGTCTGATTAGGGCCAGTTGGCTTGCCCGAAGGCTTGTTTCCCCATCGTCTCTCAGAGTTAATGACGGTCCGGATTTACCTGAACCATCCTCCTACAGACTTAGACCTGCATACCATAAACAGGCTGGCCTTTCACTTCTGCGTCACCCCATAGTTCAAACGCGTTGTAGCCGGTACAGGAATATTAACCTGTTTTCCATCGCCTACGTCTTTCGACCTCGGCTTAGGGTCCGACTAACCCTGAGCGGATTAACCTTCCTCAGGAAACCTTAGGTTTTCGGTGACCCGGTTTCTCACCGGATTTATCGCTACTCATACCGGCATAGTCGCTTCCATACCGTCCAGCAAGCCTCACGGCCAACCTTCTACCAGTATGGAACGCTCCCCTACCATGTGTGCAAGCACACATCCATAGCTTCGGTACCAAGCTTAGTCCCGGCAATTATCGGCGCAAAATCACTTGACTGGTGAGCTATTACGCACTCTTTAAATGAGTGGCTGCTTCTAAGCCAACATCCCAGTTGTCTGGGCGACTTCACATCCTTTTTCACTTAGCTTGAATTTGGGGACCTTAGCTGATGGTCTGGGGTGTTTCCCTCTCGCCTCTGAAGCTTATCCCACAGAGACTGACTCCCGGAGTAAAAGTAAACGGCATTCGGAGTTTGGTTGGGTTCGGTAACCTGTGAAGGTCCCTAGCTCATCCAGTGCTCTACCTCCGTCACTCAATTTTCCGAGGCTATACCTAAATATATTTCGGGGAGAACCAGCTATCTCCTAGTTTGATTGGCCTTTCACCCCTACCCACAGCTCATCCAAGCACTTTTCAACGTACACTGGTTCGGACCTCCATGGCGTGTTACCGCCACTTCATCCTGGCCATGGGTAGATCACTAGGTTTCGGGTCTACTTAATGCTACTTATGGGCGCCCTGTTCAGACTCGCTTTCGCTACGGCTCCGTCCCGGAAGGACTTAACCTTGCAACATTAAAGTAACTCGCCGGTTCATTATGCAAAAGGCACGCGGTCAGGAAGCTTATCCAGCACAAGGCCAGACAGCCAATCCCTCCCACAGCTTGTAAGCGCATGGTTTCAGGTACTATTTCACTCTCCGCCAGGAGTGCTTTTCACCTTTCCCTCACGGTACTAGTTCACTATCGGTCGTCAGTTAGTATTTAGCCTTAGGAAGTGGTCTTCCCAGATTCCAACGGGATTTCTCGTGTCCCGCCGTACTCGGGCAGATCAATCCAGAGAGCTGTCTGTTTTCACCTACAGGACTGTCACCTTCTATGGTTTGGCTTTCCAGACCAATTCGGCTAACAGCAGCTTTTGTAACTCTGGTCCGAAGCTGGAGCTTCGAAACATGATCGCCCACGACCCCCGCAGTGCAACGCCTCCAGGCTTACACACTACAGGTTTAGGCTGATCCCCGTTCGCTCACCGCTACTAGGGGAATCGCGGTTGCTTTCTATTCCTGGGGGTACTAAGATGTTTCAGTTCTCCCCGTTCGCCTCCCGCAAGCTATATATTCACAAGCGGGATGACCATCCATTACGATGGCCGGGTTGCCCCATTCGGGAATCTCCGGATCAACGGTTATTTGCACCTCACCGAAGCTTATCGCAGCTTATCACGCCCTTCATCGCCTACTGACACCAAGGCATCCACCATGCGCCCTTAGTAACTTGACCTGAAAAACTCGGTCACCTAGGGCTCGTATCTTGACAAGACATTCAATTTTCAAAGAACTGGAGCCGAACTAATGTCGGCACTGCAATCTTTCACATGGTGGAGATAACCGGGATCGAACCGGTAACCTCCGGCTTGCAAAGCCGGCGCTCTCCCAATTGAGCTATATCCCCATCTGTCTGCATAGCCGTTTCAACTTTTAGCAAAAACGACCTTTTTTATCATGTCAGCTAACTGCTGCTTTCACAGCAGGTGGCCTTCTTTGGTGGGCCTAGGTAGATTCGAACTACCGACCTCACGCTTATCAGGCGTGCGCTCTAACCAACTGAGCTATAGGCCCGCTCGGCTCCCACAAAAAGGCGCGACAGAGTATAACTAAATAATCTGACGCGCTTTTGGTTCGTGGTTGCCATTACGTTTTGACAGATTTATTAATAACGGTGTAAGGCTGTGCGCTCGTTATAGCCGTCCATGGTGAGTACCACTGGACCGCGTTGCATCGAAAGTTGGTAGTTTTCCTTCTGCCGACTTCCTTTAGTGATGCTTTGCAGACCTATAGTGGCCTCTCCTTAGAAAGGAGGTGATCCAGCCGCAGGTTCCCCTACGGCTACCTTGTTACGACTTCGCCCTAGTTACCAAGTTTACCTTCGGCACCTTCTTCCCTTGCGGGTTAGAACAGCGACTTCGGGTACCCCTGACTTCCATGGCGTGACGGGCGGTGTGTACAAGGCCCGGGAACGTATTCACCGCGGCGTTGCTGATCCGCGATTACTAGCGATTCCAACTTCATGGAGTCGAGTTGCAGACTCCAATCCGAACTTAGATAAGATTTTTGGGATTAGCTCGGCCTCGCGACTTGGCGACCCTTTGTTCTTACCATTGTAGCACGTGTGTAGCCCCGGATGTAAGGGCCATGATGACTTGACGTCATCCCCACCTTCCTCCAGCTTATCGCCGGCGGTCTCCCTAGAGTCCTCAGCATAACCTGTTAGCAACAAGGGACAAGGGTTGCGCTCGTTGCGGGACTTAACCCAACATCTCACGACACGAGCTGACGACAGCCATGCAGCACCTGTATATGCGTCCCGAAGGAGGCACCTATCTCTAGGTATTGCACATATATGTCAAATCCGGGTAAGGTTCTTCGCGTTGCTTCGAATTAAACCACATGCTCCACCGCTTGTGCGGGCCCCCGTCAATTCCTTTGAGTTTCAGCCTTGCGGCCGTACTCCCCAGGCGGAATACTTAATGCGTTAGCTTCGGCACTGAATGCATGGAAACACCCAACACCTAAGTATTCATCGTTTACGGCTAGGACTACCAGGGTATCTAATCCTGTTTGCTCCCCTAGCTTTCGCGCCTCAGCGTCAGAATCAGTCCAGAGAGTCGCCTTCGCCACCGGTGTTCTTCCCAATATCTACGCATTCCACCGCTACACTGGGAATTCCACTCTCCTCTACTGATCTCAAGTCTGGCAGTATCGGATGCAGTTCGACCGGTTGAGCCGGTGAATTTCACATCTGACTTACCAAACCGCCTGCGCGCCCTTTACGCCCAGTAATTCCGAACAACGCTTGCTCCCTCCGTATTACCGCGGCTGCTGGCACGGAGTTAGCCGGAGCTTCCTCTGGTGGTACCGTCAGCCAACCGATATTATCCATCGGCTGGGGTTCTTCCCACCTGACAGAGCTTTACGACCCGAAGGCCTTCATCGCTCACGCGGCGTTGCTGCGTCAGGCTTTCGCCCATTGCGCAATATTCCCTACTGCTGCCTCCCGTAGGAGTCTGGGCCGTATCTCAGTCCCAATGTGGCCGGTCACCCTCTCAGGCCGGCTACCCATCGCTGCCTTGGTAGGCCATTACCCCACCAACAAGCTAATAGGCCGCGAGCTCATCTCGAAGTGATAGCGCTCAGCACGCCATCTTTATTCCCCAGGTGATGCCACCCGGTAAACACATCCGGTATTAGCCCCCCGTTAGGAAGGTTATCCCCGGCTTCGAGGCAGATTGCTCACGTGTTACGCACCCGTTCGCCACTCTACTAATTCCCCGAAGGGAATTTTCTCGTTCGACTTGCATGTATGAAGCACGCCGCCAGCGTTCGTCCTGAGCCAGGATCAAACTCTCCGTTGGAGTTTCAATCAGACTCTATATCGATCGCTTTCGCGTTCGGATTATTACTTTTGGTTAGGTCTCTTTCAAGACCCGGCTATAACGCGGTTTTCGCACAGCACATACACCATTATTTTCAAAGAGCAAATTCGACTTATGTCGAGGGGCGACAAGTTAACCAAACTCGATCAACCTGTCAATACTTATTTTCTTTTTTTCAATTCATTCTCGGACCCCGTTTCCTGCCTTTTCCAACCCCCCTCAAGCGAGTCCGTCGTGAAGGGAGGCACAAGTTAACCCAAGGCGATCAACCTGTCAATACTTTTTTTCAAACCCTTGCAGGACCCCGTTTCCAGCCTTTTTCCAACCCCCCCCTCAAGCGAGTCCGTCGTGAAGGGAGGCACAAGTTAATCGAAGCCGATCAACCTGTCAATACTTTTTTTCAAACCCTTGCAGGACCCAGTTTCCAGCCTTTTCTCAACCCCCTCCAAGCGAGTCCGTCGTGAAGGGAGGCACAAGTTAATCTAAGCCGATCAACCTGTCAATACTTTTCTGCTAATCTTTTCTCAACTGCTTCCGGACCCCGCTTCCAGCTTTCTTCCACCCTCAAAATGGGTCCGTTACGAAGGGACAGGTAATATACGAAATCCGGGCGGAAAAGTCAATAGCATCACCCCCTGTTCTTTCAGGAAAACGGAGGATTTTTCCTTGCAAATTCCGCCGCTCCCTATATACTCTTGTGTTCATCAGATACGGGAGACCAGCAGGGATGCGCTAGACAGCCATTAACCCTTAAACGACCGGCTTTTGCTATGTTTGACAGGTGCTACCCAATAGCCGATCTCGATTTCGGCGGCCAGCGGCAGGCCGTACGGCTGGCCGAAGAACTGGGCCGGGCCGGCTGCTCGATGATCCAGGTGAGAGCCAAAAACGCCACCGGAGCGCAATACTACCAGTTTGCCCGCCAGGTAATCGACGCCGCCGGGGAAAACTGCCGGGTGGTGGTCAACGACCGGCTCGATGTGGCCCTGGCTGCCGGCGCCGCGGGTGTTCATCTGGGCGAAAACGATATCCCGGTGGCCGAAGCCCGCAAGATTGCCGGCGATCTGTTCATTATAGGGGCCACCGCCCGCATGGCGGATGCGGCGCTTGCCGCCCAGCGTGATGGGGCGGATTATCTGGGAGTGGGAGCCGTTTTCCCCACCACCCATAAACACGACACCCAGTTGATAGGGCTCGATGGGCTGACCCTGGTGACACGCGCGGTAACAATCCCTGTTTTCGCGATTGCAGGGATAACCGCTCAGAATTGCACGCAGACCATTCAGGCGGGCGCCTGGGGGATCAGCGCAATAGGCGCCGTGGCCGGAGCGCACGATCCGGCCGGGGCCTGGCTGGCGATGGAGCAGGCGATGAAGAGTGAAGCACAATAATTTTAGCTGAAACAATTGACCCGTAAGGAACATTTTATATATTACGCTACGGAGTATGGTGAAGCTGATCATTTCGCCACTAAAATTGTGCTTTTTAAAAACTGAAGAGAGGAGTTTAAATCATGGCGATCACGAAAGTGTGGATCGAAGAAGGGTGCACCCTCTGCGGCCTCTGTGAGGAAGAATGCGCGGCGGTTTTCGAACTCGATGACGACACCGCGGTGGTGAAGGAAGACGCGGAACTGGCCGGCAACGATGAGGACATAATCAACGCCGCGGAAAGCTGCCCGGTGGAAGTTATTCTGTACGAAGAGGACTGAGGCCGCGAACTTCGCGCTAAAATATTGATTTGATCTAAAGGGGATTGCCTGTCGGGCAGCCCCCTTTTTCTTTTCCACCCCATGGTTATATTGTAATATATGGAACCCCTCACCCTAAGGCCGCACTCCGGCCGTGCCGGGAACAACTTTTCGTGAGAGTGTGCCGCCATGAACCGTCGCCAATTGATTGCCGGCCTGCTGGGACAGTCAACCCTGCTGGCCCTGACCAGTAACCTGACAGCAATGGGAGCGAACAGGAAGGGCGAGCATTACGGCACGGCCTCGCTGAGCCGGACAGTGGTGGAGCAGCTTGCCGGTATGACTTTGGGCAAGCTGCGGGATTTCCACCAGCGTGAGCTGGACCAGGACTACCTGGGCTTCTGGGAAAATCACGGGATCGACTGGGAACTCGGCGGAGTTATGCCCTACCGGGAGCCGATGACGGGCATGCCGTACCTGGCCAAACATCCAAACCTCAAGCAGATGTACTTCCTGGGACGGGCGCTCTGGACTTTCACCTACCTCTACAACAATTTCGGCCGCAATGAACGTCACCTGGCTATTGCCCAACACACCAAGGACTTCATCTACAAGTACGCCCGCCACGACGACTACACCTGGGCCTCGGAGCTTACACGCGAGGGCGAGGTGGTCCAGGACCATTCGGATATCGACGGGGACTTCTATGTTGCCCTCGGCCTGGCAGAGTACCACAAGGCCACCGGCGACAAGGAAGCCCTGGAAACAGCGCTCGAAACTGTCTACGCCGCCAACCGCACGATCCTGGCGCCCGATTTTATGTTTTACGGAGCCTGGGATTCCAGAGTCTATCAGCCGGGAACCAAATTCCTGGGCATCTGGCTGCATTTCCTCAACACGCTGATTCCCCTGGCGGAGCTGACCGGCGATGAGAGAGTGGAGCAGATCGCCGCGATGTGCGTGCGCAATATCATGGAACACCACTGGCGGCCCGAGCTGGGCGCTTATGTGGAACTGCTGGACCAGAATTTTCAGCCCTTGCGGCAAAAGCACCATGATTCCAACTGGCACGGTGTGCAGTCTGCGTGGATGTGCATGTGGCAGGCTCTTCGAACGGGCGACAGGAACCTCTTTATCGATGCGATGGGCATGGGGCGCAAGCAGATGATCCGTGCTTTCGAGGAGTTCGAGCATATCGATATCAACGCGCCTATCGACAAGCTGCCGCGCTGGGGACCGCTGGAGGACTACATGCTGTTCTGCCTGATCAGTATCGAACACACCCACGCGCCCTGGGCTATCTACTGGTACGACAAGCTGTTCAAGTTCGCCTACCAGCGGCCCGACAGGTTCGAGCAGTACGACCTTCTGCACCAGCCCCGGCGGCTGTTCTTCACAATCGAGATTCTGGACCGCATGCGCGCGCGGGGGGGCCGGGTATCCGATTTTCTGGAGCATTGAACCACGGGCGGACTTCCGCCTGAATTAACACAGGACAGACTAAATATGGCAGAAAACAATGAACAGCAGGTGGCCGGCAAGGCGAAACCGCTGGTGATATTCGCCCATTCCGATGGGTTCGATAAACTCTACCAGGTGGCCTCTATCGCCCTCACAGCGTCGGTCAGCGGACGGCCCGTGGTGGTGGTGCTGTTCTTCTGGGCACTGCGTGCGGTGGTGGAAGGTACTACAGACGAGCTGGTGTTCAGCGCCTGTGCGCCGGATGCGGCCAAAATTGCCCGCGAGAAAATAGCCACCAGCAACAACCCCAAACCAGGCGAGATGCTTAAAATGGCCCGCGAGTCCGGGCGGCTCAAGCTGTTCGCCTGCAGCGCGTCGATGCAGTTCATGGGCCTGGAACTGGAGGATTGCCGCGCGGCGGTGGACGAGGTGGTTGGCATGTCCACAATCCTGCGCCTGAGCCAGCAGGCCGGGGATATTTTCTATATATGATAAAAGGGGGTGCTCACTGGAAGCGGGCGGAGAATGTCCCCTCCCCTCGAAAGGAAGGTTGAGGGAACTCTATTTGCGCTATTAATATTTTTGAGTCTTTGAAAAACTGTACGGCTAAATTGTTATGAGGAAGTTTTTCATTTCACTTACTATTGTGTATTAATTGAATACTAAGCCCTATTAAGTGTAACCACTCTATTTATTTGCAGATACGCCCCTTAATAAAAAGTTTTGGAAAAAGAGAGGGGGAGTTTGAGGGGGAGAGAAAAGAACCTTTTTTAAAAGGTTTTGTCTCGCCTCCCTCACAAGCCTTTCAATCTTCAGATTTAATCAAAGGTCAGTAGTGTCCCAACGCAAATATAGTATTAACAATTGGATAGCAGAGTCTATTTTTCAGTTTAGGAACTATCCTTCTGCAAACGGGAATCCAGGGAAGTTGTGAAAACATGTTTTGTTTATCTTCTTGCAAGTAAAAATATGGGACTCTTTATCTTGGTGTCACAAACTACCGCTTAGTATAATTTGGATTCCCGTTTGCACGGGAATGACATTTCTCTTACAAAGTGCTTCCCCAATAGGATCGGCCATAATGTAAAACCAATTCCAAGTCGATGCCGGCTTTTTAACCGCCTATTGCTTTGTATTTATAATAGTTACAGCGTTTTCTTCGTCAAACGTTGGGACACTACTGATTGTGTATTAATTGAATACTAAGCCCTATTAAGTGTAACCACTCTATTTATTTGCAGATACGCCCTTTAATAAAAAGTTTTGGAAAAAGAGAGGGGGAGTTTGAGGGGGAGAGAAAAGAACCTTTTTTAAAAAGTTTTGTCTCGCCTCCCTCACAAGCCTTTCAATCTTCAGATTAAATCAAAGGTCTCTTTTTATTTGCTGGACCTCACACTTAACCGCTCAGCAGCATAACCGTAAGCTGCCCGGCGCACCCGCTCAGTACCGGAATTGTCAGGTTGTCGTTGATCCTGGGGATGGTCAACTCCACAACCGAGGCCGTCAGCGCCATCGCTACCACCACCGGCCAGAGCATGTGACCGCCCAAACCCTCCAGCCCGGCTGTCCGCAGATACAGAATCCCTACCGCAAAATTCACCAGCAGGCCCGCCGATGCTCCCTCCAGCGATTTCTCCCCTCCGAAAACCTTTGGCCTGATCCTGCCCAGTTTCATACCCACCAGCGCCGCGGCCATATCACCGAACACTGCCATCAGCACAGCCGCCACGGCTACTGCCGTATCAAACATCGCCAGCGAGATCAGCACGCCCAGCAGGAAATACACCTCTGCCCCCAGGCGGTCCGCCTCGCTGCGGCGACGGAAATTATAGAGGTACTTGAGCAGTGGAATATTGAGTTTAAGCTTGAGACGGAGATACTCGAGGAAAACTGCTATCAGCAACAGCCCCGCCAACATCAGCAGGGCCGCCCGGTGGCCCAGCCAGGCGGCGAAAATAAAATATACGGCAAGATAACCCAGGACTGAAACGTGAATTACCTTGCGGATGATCTCCTTGTGGTAACTGCCTGCCACCATGCGGAAATTCCTCCAAAGCTCTGCCCTGGCTTCACTGCACCGGGCACTCGAACTCCACCGCCAGGTTGGTAAGCTCACCGGGGCCGGTGGTTACAGTGTAGCCTGATTGCGTACCAGGATTATCCAGCCGCACGCTGAAGCTGCTGGGAGAGTTACGGCTGCTCCAGCGGTGAGTTATCACCAGCGCCCCGCCCTGCTGCCGGGCCGGGGAGCATGTGGCCAGACGGATATCATCCAGCGCCATCCCGTCCAGAGTGTAACGCACGTAGGCTGTTTTTGTTCCAGGCGGCAGGGAGGCCTTCATGTCCACCTCCGGCCAGGCCAGCAGACGGTCCTCACTGTGTCCGTCGCGCCACTCCGTGGGAGCTTTGTACGTCCATAACTCACGCCACGGGCCTTCGGCCTTAAGCGACCACTCAAGCCGGGCCGTGGCGTCTGATGGCGATCCCTTGAGTTTCGTCCGCCGCGTCTCGGCGGTGGTTTTCTCCGGCGCTATTTTCTCCCGCAGTGCCAGGAACCGCCCTCCAGCGCTGATACTGCTCAGCTCTCCGCCTTCGGGGGCAGCCAGCATAAACACCGCCGAACCCTTCTTCCAGCGCTCGGGATAGACCAGCCCGTTGCTGTTTTCCTCGGTATAAATCAGCCGGTCCACCCGTAAGGCAAAATCACTCAACCGCGACAGTTCCACCGGAACCTTGCGCAGCGTTTCAGGCTTACCGGGGTTATAAATCAGCTCGTTATCACCGTTGGCCAGTTGGGGAAGGGAGCGAGGATTAAGCTGGAAAATACTGGTCAGTTTAAGGTCCCTCAGCGCAGCGCGGCCACCAGGACCGGCCAGCGTGATCCGCACCAGGTAGCCGTAAGTTCCGCTCAGTGCATTGCGCGTACCGTGCTCACTCACTGTGTACACACTGGGGGCGCAACGCCACGGCCCGGAATGCGGCCCGCTGACCTGACCGGCTGCCTCCCAGCTATTACCTCTGTCCGTGCTGGTTTCCACTGTAAGAACATGATGGGCCTCGGCAAGCTCGGCGTACAGCTCAAACTGGCCGTCGATCAGCACGTAGGGGCAGTCCATCTCGAATACCGCCGTGGCCGGAAGAGTTTCATCCAGACGGCCAAGCGGCCCGCCTGCCGCCGGGGGCAGACTCAGGTTATGGTTTAAATTCTCGCCGCCCGATGGATAATACGCGCTTTGCCTGTGCAGCGGCGGTGTGTACTCAATCCGGCCCGTGGCCCATTTGCGCTCGTCTTTCTGGCTGTGAGGGCCGTCCTCTGTGTTGATACTCCACCGCGAAATCTCGTTGTGAAACTCGATCCATTGTCCTTCAACCTGCTTATAGGGCAGGTAATAGAGACTGGAGCTTTCCGGCTGGTAATAGCGGATCAGTTTTTCCCCGGGCCTGAGCACATAGTCCATTGAGTGGCCCGAGGGATAGCGGCTGAACGGGTAGAGCCAGTTGTCATCGCTGGAGGCGAATGTGCCCGCGTAACCGCCCATCGCTTTGGCGCGCACATCGGCCGGGTACCACGGATAAATAACTTTGCTGGTGTCTGCCTTGTCAGGAGCTAGCAGCTTGCTCATTATTATACTCCGGTCCGCCTCCAGCTCCCTTACTCCGGCAATGTTCGAGGTGCGCGGATCGCCGTCGCCCACAGTGGTATAACCCAGCATATCCCCGTCGAGCATACTGTAGCGCCCGTCAAAAAAGACCTCGCAGACCGTGTGGCCTGTCAGGAACCAGCTCCGCGCGTCCTCGAACCCACCCGCCTCGAACAGCGCTTCCAGCAACGGGCCATCCTGGTAGCAGAGACCGAACCCGTAGCTGTTGAGCAGCTTGAGCGGATCGAGCACCTCGCCCAGCGGCTCCTCGTAGGCCCAGCCGGCTATATGGTAGAACATGCCGGGCTCCACAAAGCGGCCGTCGGTAAGAAGGTAGCGCCAGAGGGTCTCGGCTTTTTCGCGGTCAGTTTCCGCCCCGGCATTTTGGTAGAGCGTGGTGGCCATACTGCTCAGGGAACGGGTATCGGGTTGGCCCTTAACCGTTACCCAGGGGGTGAACACCTGAGCACTGGCCTGGGAAACAAGCGCCGCCGCCAGTATCAGCATGGCCGTTATTTTCAGTATGCTCCGCATATCTTCTCCATCGTTTTGTTGTTTATCGCCATCATACGGCTACATTATCGCCCGCATCAGGCCGCCGTCAACCTGAATCGTGGCCCCGGTAATATAACCCGCCCGCTCGCTGGCCAGAAACGCGATCAGCGCTGCCAGCTCCTCCGGCTGTCCCATCCGGCCCAACGGGATAGTTGCGGTCAACTTGGCCAATTGTTCATCGTAGCTGCAGCCCGCCTGCTCGGCGCGGCCCCGCACCAGGCTCACCGACCTGTCGGTTTCGATAAAGCCGGGGCAGACATTGTTGACCAGGATCCCGTCGCAGGCAAGCTCGTTGGACAGGGTCTTGGCCATGCCCACCACCGCCGCACGCACGGCGTTCGAGAGGATCAGCCCCTCCACCGGCTGCTTTACCGCAACCGAAGTTATATTGATTATCCGCCCCCAACTCTTGCGCCGCATGTGGGGGATGGCCTGGCGGGAGAACCGCACAGCGCTCATCAGGTTAAGCTCCGCAGCCTTGCTCCAGGCCTCGTCATCGTGGTTGTCGAAACTTCCGGCCGGCGGCCCGCCCGCGTTGTTGATCAGGATATCCACCCCGCCGAAATTTTCCACCGCCGCCCCGATCACTTTCTCGGCGGCCCCAACCTTCGATACGTCCGCGGCAATGCCCAGTGCCCCGAACCCTGTCTGGCCGGCGATCCGCTCCGCCGCTGCCGCGATAACTTTTTTGCCGCGCGCACAGATTACCACGTTTGCACCCTCCCTGGCCAGCTCCAGCGCGGCTGCGTACCCCAGCCCCTTTCCCGCCCCGCAGACCACCGCTACCCTGCCCTGCAATCCGAGGTCCATAACTCCTCCTTATTATTGCCGCGTGCTATTGTCGCTCCGCCCGCCGAGCACCCGGCTGTATAACTCGCGCGTGGAGCGCACCATCTGTTCCACGCCGAAATTTTTTATCGTGTACAGCCTTGCCTGCTCGCCAAAGCTTGCCAGTTTTGACTGATCAGACAGCAGATCAGCAGCCATGGCCAGCAACGTCTCTTCATCTCCCGGCGGGGCCAGCATGCCGCTGTGGCCTGGTAAAATCACTTCGCGCATCCCACCGACATCGAACGCCACCACCGGCACACCACGCGACTGGGCCTCCAGCACGGCGTTGGGCATGCCCTCCCGCAGCGAGGTTATCACCAGCAGATCGAGAGCGGCGTAGAACGGCTGCATCTCGTCCAGCTCACCCAGGAAAAAAGAATCGCACAGGGTCTGACGTACCACTCCACGGCGTACGGCATAGCTCTCGTCCAGCCCGCGGCCAGCCAGCACAGTGCATACCGAACCCAGTTTCTGTCCCAGCCCTGCTGCCAGCCTCAGGAACGCCGGGACATTTTTATCCGGATCATCCTTGCTCACCGTGCCCACCACCGGCCCTGATTCGCTGAGTCCGTACATACGACGGGCCGCAAGCCGCTCACTGGCGCTCACCGCGGGCAGCTCTTCAATTCCGTTATGGACCACATTTATCGTACTGCCGCCACGGAGGTATTTGTGACTGTAGGCTTCCGCTCCGGCCTCGCTGTTGGCCATCACCAGCGGTGCACAGCGCAGCGCACGGCCCAGCAGCAAGCGCCGTGGCCAGCTCTCTTGCACTGGCAAACTTCGCATGGAGGGCAGCAGGGGGGCCGAGCGGTAAAAACGGGAGGCGAGATAGCTGTAGATCGTGGCTGATTCCATAAAACTGTGCAGCAGGGTGATTCCGCGCTCCTTAAAGGCGGCGGCCAGCTTTAGGACGCGCAACGGATCGTAGTGGCCCCGTCTTGGGATTACCCTCACACTCACACCGCGGTCCTCCAGGCGTGGCCCGAAAGGTTCGACACTTTCGCTCAGGCAGAAAACTTCCACTTTCTCACCTGCTCCGGCAAGCCCCTCGGCCAGCAGCACAAGTTGTCTTTCGGCCCCGCCACGGCCCAGCTGGCCGATCACCAGGCCTATTTTCTCACTCATTATAAACCTCTGTCTCTTTATTGGCCGCCAGATGCCGTGCCTTGGCCGCCAGCGCCAGCGCCACCCAGAACAGCTTGGCGTGGGTCAGGGTGCCTCCGATTGAGAACACCATCAAAAACACAACCGCCGCATCGCTGAACCACACCCTGCGGAGGTCCGGGACATATCCCTCCCGGCTGGCGCTCCAGAACATCAGCAGCAGGATAGCCAGGCCGATAACTCCCAGCTCCCCCAGGACTCCGATATACGTGTTATGCGGGTCGCGCCTGGCCACTGTGTCCCGTCTGATCGCGGGCGTAGCGCTTCGGTACTGGCTGTAGCTCGTGGGGAACCGGGAGTAGCCCACACCGATAATCGGATGGTCGGCGATCATGTTGGCGGCCACCACCCAGACATCGAACCGGCTGGAGCCCCTGTTTTGCAAGGTCATCAACTGGCTTGTCCGGTCCACGAGTGTCAGGTTGACCAGACCCGCGGCGAATAGAACGACAACCAGACCGGCCATCACCGTAAGCGCTATCGTGTAGTTACGCACGCGATGGCGAGTGTACCAGATCATCACCCCCACCGCGGTGAAAGTAGCTATCCAGGCCGTGCGGCTCTGTGCCAGGATCAACGGTATGGCCAGGCCCAGCGAAGATAGCAGAAAGAACAATCGCGGCAAGCGGCTGCCCGCCGTGCGCATCAGATACAGACCGCAGATGATCGAGAACCCGATTGTCATTGCATACCCATTGGGGTTCTGGGCCTCGAACGCCCTGGCCCGCTCAACCACGTTATCCACGAACACGGTCATCGAAAGCGGACTCGATACCAGCGCACCCAGCAGCAACCCTGTCAGCACAATCCTGAAATCGGTCTCGTTTTCGATCACGTTGATAGTCAGCAGAAAGAGCAGCAGCATCTGGACCAGGGTAAAATATGAGGCCCCGGCGGTATCCATCCCGATCCCCCACATAAAACTGATTCCGGCCCAGAGAACCAGCGCTGCCCCGAGCAGAAACGTCCTGTTGACCCTGATCCGCCGCCCGTAGAGCAGCAGATGGGCCAGCCAGATAGCGAACGCGGCTATCCCGACCAGCCGCACCTCGCTCACTTCCATGCTGCCCGATGCGATCCCCTCTATCGGTAACACGGCGCACAACAGAGCCAGGGCCACCGAAGGCCTGGCCACGGCCACCGCCAGAAACCCCGACCCGACCACCACAGCGGAGGCGATACCGGGCGAAAGCTTCCAGTACAGCACCAGACTGGCAACGGCGGCGCTCAATGCACCCGCGATCACGATCCAGTTATTACGGGCCGGAGATTGGACTTGAAAAGACATGAAACATCCTGTTGAAAACGTTGGGAAAGCTTGCAACTAATTAATATACCGCTTATTATCCACTGCGCCAGAGTATTTGGCCAATGGCCGCCATTACAGGACCTGCCAACAACTAAGCAGAGGCTTATCTGGAAGTGAACCGGAAAAACAAACACATATTGATCATCGGACCCTTTAACAAGCGCCTCTCTGGTGGAGTGGGTACGTTCGTACGTGCGCTGGAAGACTGCGATGTACTGAAAAGGCAGTTTCAACTGGAAGCATTCGACAGTGCCCGCTACCTGAAACAGGGAGCAAGCCTGGTCAGAAGAACCATCAATTCTCTGGAGCTCACGCCCCGGCTTGTGTTTCGCCTGCTCCGCGGAAGAGTTGATCTGGTCCACATTCACTGCTCGGCGGGCGGGCCATTCTACCAGAAGGGGCTGCTCGCCCTGCTTTGCCGTCTGATGGGAGCCAAAACCGTGTTGCATATTCATGGCGGCTCGTTTCCGGAGTTTTACGAGCGGAGCTACCATAAGTGGACAATCCGTCTGTTGCTCAGAAGAGCTGGAGCGGTTGTGTCAGTTGCGCAATCACTCTGCGATTATATCAATAATCACTGCGGTTGTAAGTCGGTAGTGGTACCCAATTTCGCAGCACTTAAGTTTTTCAGCGCCAATGCAGACCCGCGCACCGGCTCCGATATTCTGTTCACCGGGACACTCAGTACGCGCAAGGGAATACCAGTGCTGCTGGACGCACTGGCCAAGTTGCGTCAACAAGGCTATGACAACACCCTGGTGCTGGCCGGATTGACCGGCGGGGATATTTCGCGAACTGAATTTCTGGAGACAGTAAAAGCTGGAAACCTTGAGCCGGTAGTGCTAATCGAAGACGCCGGACAGGACAGGATTCTTTCCATGCTGGAAAAAGCCGCTGTCTTTGCACTGCCATCGTTTACAGAGGGTATGCCTATCTCGCTGTTGGAGGCGATGTCCGCCGGTGTCCCGGTTGTGGCCAGCAGAGTGGGTGGGGTAGCCGAAGCGGTGGCCGAAGGCGAAGAGGGTTTTGTGGTTACACCCGGCGACAGCGGACAGCTTGCAGACAGACTGTTGAAAATACTGGCAAACCCAGGGCTGCGTTCAGACATGGGAGAACGTGGCCGCGCAACTGCCACCGCCCGTTTCCATCCCGAGCAAACAGGTAAAAAACTATCCTCGATCTACCGTTCATTGATTGACTGAATCAGCGCCGCTAAATTCTCCCTGCATTAGCATGCGATTGACACAGCGGACCGCGCCGGTTAAGTTTGTGTCTGCCTTTTGCTTTGATTACTAACATCTTGCAGGAATTTAGTGATGAACGGCCGCCGTCGGATGCGCATCCTGATGCTCACCCAGTATTTCTACCCCGAAGTGGGCGCTACCCAGACCAGAATCCACGAGTTCGCGCGTAACCTGATCAACCACGGGCACGATGTTACCGTGATCACAGAGGTTCCCAACCACCCGATCGGGATAGTCCACGAAAAATACCAGGGACAGCTCTTTATCGAGGAGCAGTATGACGGGATCCGGGTGATCCGGGTCTGGGTCTGGGCCAGGGAGAAAAAGAATTTCGCCAACCGTATTTTGTTCTACCTCTCCTACATGGTGATGAGTTTTTTCGCCGGACTCTATTTCCGGGGCAAATACGATGTCATATTCGCCACCAGCCCGCCGTTGTTCGTGGGCGTGAGCGGCTACCTGCTCTCGATCTTCAAGCGCGGCAAGTTCGTACTCGATGTGCGTGACCTCTGGCCAGCGGCGGCCACCGCCCTGGGAGAGCTGTCGAACAAACGGATTATCGAGATGAGCGAGAAAATCGAGCGGATACTGTACAAGAACGCCGATGCGATTGTGGCGGTTACCCGCGGATTTTGCGAGTTTATCGGCAAAAAGGTGGGCAGCGGCGAGAAAATCCACTATATCCCCAACGGCACGGTGGTGGACCTGTTCAAGCCCCAGGCGGCCGATGAGCAACTTAAAAGATCGCTGGGCCTGGAAGGCAAGTTCGTGGTCACGTTCGCCGGTACGCTGGGAATCGCCCAGGGCCTGTGGTCGGTGGTTCACGCGGCCAAGCTGCTGCGCCACTACGAGGATATCGCGCTGCTGCTGATCGGCGACGGGCCGGTGAAGCACAGCCTGATCGACCTGGCGCGCGGACTTAAGCTGAACAATATATTTTTCCACCCCCAGGTGCCGATCAACCGGATCAACCCCTATCTCAATATCAGCGACGTGCTGCTGGTTTCGCTCAAGGACGACGTGGTATTCGATACGTTTATCCCCTCGAAGATGTTTGATTGCATGGCCTGCGGCAAGCCGATCATACTCTCGGTAAACGGTGAGGCGAGGCGCATATTCGAGGAAGCCCGGGCGGGCGTTGCCGTGGCGCCGGAGGATTTCTACGAGATGAGCGATGCGATTGTGCAGCTCTACGAGGACCCTGAACTGTGCCGTACTCAGGGTGAGAACGGCCGCGGTTTCGTGATCAAAAATTTCAGTCGCCGTGAGCAGGCGCTCAAGCTGGAAAAAGTGTTCGAGGGCCTGCTGGCCGCTCCATCCGAGAGTGGCCGGAGCGAGGCACTGCCCCAGGGCGCCTGAGTCCCACCCGTCCGGAAAGCTTTAATCACAGCATATAAATATAGATAACCAGGGAGTAGCCAAGCGATGCTCGATCTTAAATTTATCAGGCAGAACCGTGAGCTGGTGGAGCAGGGAGTGGCCAATAAGCGCGTCAAGATAGATTTCCGCCATCTGCTGGAGCTGGACGAAAAACGCCGCTCCCTGCTGGAAAGCAGCGAGAGCCTCAAGGCGCAGCGCAACAAGGCCAACCTGGAAATAGCCAACGCCAAAAAACAGGGCGGCCCCGGCAAGGAGTTGATCGAAAAGATGAAAGAGGTGGCCGGCCGGGTCAAGGAACTGGACGCAGAGCTGGCGGATATTGAGCAGGAGCTGGACGCCCTGCTGCTGACTATCCCCAACTTGCCCCATCAAACTACTCCTGTAGGCGCAAGTGAGAACGACAACGTGGTTGTTCGCTCCTGGGGCGAGAAACCCGACCTGTCCTGGCAGCCCAAGCCCCACTGGGATGTGGCCGAAAGCCTGGGCCTGGCCGATTTCGCCGCCGCCACCAAGATATCCGGCAGCGGGTTCTGCCTCTTTACCGGCGCGGGTGCGCTGCTTGAGCGGGCGCTGATCAACTGGATGCTGGATGTGCACGTAACCGAGCACGGCTACACCGAGGTATCGCCGCCGTTTATTGTCAACCGTGACTGCATGACAGGCACGGGCCAGCTCCCGAAAATGGAAGAGGACATGTACCACTGCGCCGTGGATGATCTGTTCCTGATCCCCACCGCCGAGGTGCCGGTAACCAATATCCATCGCGAGCAGATTCTCGATGGTAGCAGGCTGCCAATCCGCTACACCGCCTACACTCCCTGTTTCCGAAGAGAGGCGGGGTCCTACGGCAAGGACACCCGCGGGCTGATCCGGGTCCACCAGTTCGACAAGGTGGAGATGGTCAAGTTTGTGAAACCCGAGACAAGCTACGATGAGCTGGAGGCCCTGCTGGGCAACGCCGAGGATATTTTGCAAAAGCTGGGGCTACATTACAGGATACTGAGCCTCTGCACGGCGGATATCTCTTTCGCCGCGGCCAAGTGCTATGACATCGAAGTCTGGGCGCCGGGTGTGGAGCGCTACCTTGAAGTGAGCTCGTGCAGTAATTTCGAGGACTTCCAGGCACGACGGGCCGGGATAAAATTCCGCCGCGAGCAGCGGGGCAAGCCGGAACTTGTCCATACACTAAACGGCTCCGGGCTGGCCCTTCCGCGCACGGTGATAGCTATCCTGGAGACGTATCAGAACCCCGACGGGACAGTTACGGTTCCCGAAGTTCTGCGGCCCTATATGCGGGGCATGGAGCAGATTGGGTAGGAGTTGAGATAAATCGGATGTTAAAAGCCCTCCGGTCATATGGCCGGAGGGCTTTTTGCATACAACACAATGATCTTTGAAAAATAATTTTCATTTGACAACGCTGAATAGTAAAAGTAATATCAGCTTTAGCAAGTTTTTTTGATTATTAATTTCATTTATTACTAGAGGGTATATGTATGACAAGTCAAATTCCAACAAAAGATTCTGAGGTAATAATTGGGCTGGTAGGGCCAGTAGGTACGGAATTGAAGAAAGTACATAGACATTTAAAGGATCGCCTTAAAAGACATTTCAAATATCAAGTTCAAGAAATAAACGTTTCACAAGATATTATTCCGGCAATCATTGATTTAGAGGGCATAGACTTCAACGAGAATGAATTCTTGAGAATTAGTAGCCTTATGGATGCTGGCAATAAAGCAAGAGAACTGACAAATAATAGTGGTGTTCTTGCCTTTGGATCAGCTGCAGAAATTAATAAAGACAGGTCTGAAGATAATCCTTTTAAGGGAAAACAAGCTGTTATAATTGACTCTCTTAAACGACCTGAAGAAGTCGAAGTATTGAGAGAAATTTATGAAGAAGGTTTTTTTCTAATAGGTGTTTTTTCTGAAGAAAAAGAGAGAAGAAAATATTTACATCAGGACAAAGATATTGATCTTAAAGATGCTAATACTCTTATAGATAGAGATATGAATGAAAATAGAATGTTCGGTCAAAGAACACGGGATACTTTCCATTTGTCAGATTTTTTTATTCATTTTGACGGCGATGAAGAGAAATTAAAAAATGATCTGATCAGAATTTTGAATCTAATATTCGGCCATCCTTACATAACCCCCACTTTCGATGAGTATGCAATGTTTATGGCATTTTCCGCATCGCTTTGTTCTGCGGATTTATCACGTCAAGTTGGTGCTGTAATTGCAAAAAACGATGAAATTTATGCCACGGGCGCTAATGACGTACCCAAGTTCAATGGTGGGCTTTATATGGCGAAATATGACCCCAAGGAAAAAAGTATCGTCGATGACCCTAAGGGCCGTGATTATATAAAAGGGTATGATTCGAACAAGAAAGAAAAAAATAATATTATTGCGGACATTCTAGATACGTTGCATATTTATGATGAGGATAGGATAGAAGCTTTATCATCTCTACGTGATTCAAAAATTCATAGTATTACAGAGTATGGCAGAGCTGTTCATGCGGAGATGGAAGCTCTATTGTCCTGTGGTAGAAAAAATCTAAGCGCAGTAGGTGGCACCCTTTATTGCACTACATTCCCTTGCCATAACTGTGCAAAACACATTATTGCCGCTGGCATCAAAAAAGTAGTGTATGTTGAACCTTATGAGAAAAGCAAAGCTATTGAAAATCATGCTGATGCAATAAGTCGTGGGTTTCCTGAACTTGACGAAACTGTTAACTTTGTTCCTTTTGTAGGGGTAGGCCCCCGAAGATTCTTTGATTTGTTTTCAACTAAATTAGGCTCTGGTTATCCAATAGAAAGAAAAAAGAAAGATGGGACGGTAGTAGACTGGACTCCCCAAAAAGCTGTATTAAGGACACCATTACAGCCAATAACATATTTTGAGCGAGAAGCTGACGCTGCTAGGTCATTCGACTTCTACCAAGAGGAGTTAAATAAAAATGAAGAAGGACAGTGAGAATCCTTATAGCAGAAAAAGCAAAGAAAAGCTGCTTACTCACTTACGTGCAACTACCAATACCATTGAAACGACATGGCCTGACTGGAAAAAAGCTTACATCAATTCTTCATTTTACATCAAGGAAAAGCAGACTCAAAAAAGCTAAATATTTCTATTCAGAACTAGCATAAAGCCCTCCGGCCGCGTGGCCGGAGGGCTTTATGTTCTTAACTGCATTTCTGCAAAACTATTTCGGAAACAGCTCCCACAGCTTTTCCTTGCTGGGCCGGCTGCCGTACTCGCCAAGCTCGTAGGCCTCCACGTGGCCCACTTTGTCCGCGTGAGCTTTGCCATAGCGCGCAACAAGCTGCTCGTAGTAGGGGTTTTTCTCGCCTACCCGGCCACGGCCCCGGCGGGCCTTCATCCACTGGTAACGCTCCTCCTTGCCGGTGGGGATACTGGCCAGGTCCCGCCCGCCAATCCAGGGCAGCCACTCGAACATCTGGCTGTCCATCTCGCTCAGTGCCCGCACTTTTTTCTCGATCACCGGGCCGATATCCACCACCACATCGGGAGTGAACGGGTTGGGCTTCTTGAAGCGGTCGGAGAAATACATGAACACCGGGTTCTTTTCCAGGCGCGGGGTCTCCGGGCAAATATTGGGCACGGCCACCATGTAGGCCGCATCCTGGACTATCATGCCGGTGTACCTGTGATCCGGGTGGTAGTCGTTGGGGCGATGGGTGATCACGATATCCGCTTTCCACTCACGGATTGCGCGGATCACCGCCTTGCGCGCCTCAAGGGTCGGCTCAAGCTCGCCATCGTGGAAAGCCAGCGTGCGCCAGCTCACTCCCAGAATCTCCGCGCTGCGCATACTCTCCGCAGCCCTTCGCCTGGCCAGCGCTCCGCCACCCTCACTCTGATGGCCGGCATCGCCGTTGGTCACAGACACCAGCATCACTTTTGCTCCCGATGCTGCCCAGAGCGCCGCCGTGCCCGCACCCTTGCCCTCGGCGTCATCCGGGTGCGCGCCGATCATGATTACCCTCAGTGGTTCGGCAACTACTAGTGTAGTAAAAGCCAGCACGAGCACGAAGAGCATAAAAGATACTCGGTTTAACACTGTAAAATATTTCATTGGCGATTCCTTTTTTTGCCGTGATAGCCTTATGGGCAGACACCCTCGGTCTGCTCCTATAATCAGCCGGATATAGGATTATTTAGGGAAAAGCTGCCAGAGTTCCTCGCGCGAGGGCCGGCGTCCGTACTCGCACAGCTCGAATGCTTCCGCATAACTGACCCTGTCCGCGTGGGCGGCTCCGTAGCGCTCAACCAGCAGATCGTAGTACGGGTTCGCTTTGCCCGTGCGGGCAGGCACCCAGTTGGGTTCCATCCAGGCAATACGCTCGGCCTCGCCGGTGGGAACCGCAGAAAGGTCGCCGCCGCTGATCCACGGTATCCACTCGAACAACTGGCTGGTCATCGCCGCCAGCGAGCGAACTTTCTTGTCCTTTGCAGGGCCGATATCCACTACTACATCGGGTGTAAACGGATTGGGTTTGTTAAAACGGTCCGCAAAATACATGAACACCGGGTTTTTCTCCAGCCGCGGAGTCTCGGGGCAGACATTGGGCACGGCCACCATGTAGGCCGCATCCTGGACTATCATGCCCGTGTACCTGTGATCCGGGTGGTAGTCGTTGGGGCGATGAGAGATGACGATATCCGCTTTCCACTCGCGGATCGCCCGGATTACCGCCTTGCGAGCTTCAAGGGTAGGCACAAGCTCGCCATCGTGGAAAGCCAGCGTGCGCCAGCTTACTCCCAGGATTTTGGCTGCGTTCCTGCTCTCTTCGGCACGCCGTCGGGCCAGTGCTCCGCCGCCCTCGCTCTGATGGCCGGCATCGCCGTTAGTTACAGCCACGTGCAGCACTTCCGCTCCCGAGGCCGCCCAAAGTGCGGCGGTACCACCCCCGGCATACTCCGCGTCATCCGGGTGCGCACCGATCAGGATCACCCGCAGAGGTTCCGACCGGGCATTGACAGCCATTGCCAGCGCCAGCACGAAAACCACGGCGATTATCTTTCTCAGTCCTAAAGCTTTGCCCATTGATAGCTCCTTAATCGAACACCCGAAAGCCTGGATAAAAAAACAGGGCGGACAAGAATGTCCGCCCTACATTATATCAATATTAGTGATGCCGCGCGAGAGTTAACGCCAGCTTGCGCTTATTTGGGGAACAACTGCCAGAGTTCCTCGCGGGAGGGCTGACGGCCGTACTCGCAGAGTTCAAAAATCTCGGCGTACTCGATTTTTTCCGCGTGGGCATAGCCGTAGCGCTCGATCAGTGTCTGCATACCCTGCTTGGTCCAACTGCGCATACCGGGGCCGCGCCATTTTTTCAGCCACTTCATCCGCCCCGCCTGATCATCTGGAACCGGGTCAGAGATATTGGCTATCCACGGCAGCCACTCGTACATCTGGCTGGTCATCGCATTAATGCTGCCCCATTTTTTGTCCATGACACGATCCACGTCCACCGCCACATCCACCGAGAGCGGATTGGGTTTCTGGAACCCGTCGCGGAAGTACATGAACACCGGGTTACTCTTCACGCGTGGAGTCTCCGGGCAGATATTGGGCACCGCCGCCATGTAGGCCGCGTCCTGGACTATCATGCCGGTGTAACGATGGTCGGGGTGGTAGTCGTTGGGGCGATGGGTGATAACTATATCCGCCTGCCACTCACGGATAGCGCGGATCACCGCCTTGCGTGCCTCCAAAGTCGGTTCCAACTCACCATCATGGAAACCCAGCGTGCGCCAGCTGACGCCCAGAATCTCGGCGCTACGCTTGCTTTCGGCTGCCCGGCGGCGGGCCAACGCTCCGCCGCCCTCACTCTGATGACCGGCATCGCCGTTGGTTACCGACACCAGCATCACTTTCGCTCCAGCCGCGGCCCAGAGAGCCGCCGTACCGGCGGCCTTAACCTCGGCGTCATCCGGGTGCGCACCGATCATGATCACGCGCAACTCCTCGCCGGTCCACTCCGGGGCCTTGCCATCCTTATAGACTGTCTGGGCGGCCACAAACGCCGGTACGGCCATAATCAGCGCCAGCGCAACCAGCATTGATAATCTTACTGCTGCTCGTTTCAGCATCTGTCTATCTCCTTCAGGCTATGGTGTATCCATTGGCAGGCCTTTGTTTGCAGCACGGCCGCGCGAGTGTAATGCAGAAATCTTTGCTTTAATCAAAAAAAAAGACCTGCTCCCCCATTCATTTTCCAAACCTTTTTATTATGGGGCATATTCATCATAATATTTGTGCCATCCAGTTTTTCAACTGTCTCATGTATTTTATCCCCGGTTAACGGGGGAACATCTCCCAGAGCTGATCGCGGGTGGGCTGATGGCCGTACTCGCAGAGTTCGAAATTCTCGGCGAATTTGGCTCCGGCCGCGCTGTTGTCTCCGTAACGGCCCGCCAGGGCATCGCGATGGTTATCTGTCCAGCGCAGGAAATCCGGTTCCATGTAAGTTTCCAGCCACTTGCGCCTGCCCTCGTCATCAGCGGGCACCTCGTCCAGCCGTCCGTCCATAAAGGGCAGCCACTCGTACAACTGGCTGTCCATCTGATGCAGGGCGTCGTACTTGGTGGCCATCACATCGCCCACATCCACGGCCACATCGGCGCGGAACGGATAGGGCCGCTGGAACTCATCGAGAAAATACATGAACACCGGGTTTTTCTCAAGCCGGGGCGTGTCCGGACAGATATTGGGCACCGCCACCAGGTAGGCCGCATCCTGCATCACCATGCCTGCGTAGCGATGGTCGGGGTGGTAGTCGTTGGGGCGATGAGAGATTACAATGTCGGCCCGCCAGTCACGGATAGCGCGGATAACGGCCTCGCGAACCTCCAGGCTGGGGATCACTCCGCCGTCATGGAAATCCAACGTGCGCCAGCTCACTCCCAGCACTTTCGCGCTACGCTGGCTCTCCAGCGCCCTGCGGCGGGCAAGCGCACCGCCGCCCTCGGTCTGATGGCCCGCATCGCCGCCGGAAATGGCGACAATCTGCACGTCAACACCGGCAGCGGCCCACTTTGCAGCCGTGCCACCGGCGTAGTACTCGCTGTCATCGGGGTGCGCCCCCAGCATGATCACTCTCATTTGCTTGCCTCCTCGCTAACCGTTATGCTTACTTGTTATCGAACTCAATAGGGGAACATCTCCCACAACTCCTGACGGCTTGGCTGACGGCCATACTCACAGAGCTCGAAAGCCTCGGCGTAATCTACCGCGACCGCGTGATCCGCGCCGTAGCGCTCAGTGAGCAGGTCCTTGAACTCGTGAGCCGAGCTGTGGAAATGATCCTTCCAGAATGTTTTAAGATATTCGATCCGCTCGGCCGGGTCAGCGGGCACTTCATCGAGCTGACGGTCGATCCAGGGCAGCCACTCGTACATCTGGCTGTCCATCGCATCCAGGCTGCGGATTTTCTGTTCCATTGCCGGGGTGGCGTCCACAATCACATCCGGGCTGAACGGCGATGGCTTGCGGAAGTGGTCAGGGAAATACAGAAACACCGGGTTGACCTCCAGCGGCGGCACATCGGGGCAGACATTGGGCACCAGCACCATGTAGGCCGCATCGGCCACCACCATCGAGGCATAGCGATGGTCGGGGTGGTAGTCATTGGGCCGTGGGCTGATAACGATATCCGCCTGCCAGTTCCTGATCGCCCGGATCACATCGCGGCGCACCTCCAGCGATGGGGTCAACTCGCCATCGTGGTAGTCCAGCACAAGGGAGCTAACGCCCAGGATTTCCGCGCTGCGCTCACTCTCCCGCATCCGCCTTCGGGCCAGCGCTCCGCCGCCCGAGATATGATGGCCGGCGTCTCCGCTGGTGAGGCTCATCAATTGTACTCCGGCCCCCTGCGATGCCCACAGGGCGGCGGTGGCACCGGCTTTAAGCTCGCAGTCATCAGGGTGCGCACCGATCATTATTACTTTCAAACCTTTTAATTTACCGGCATTTTCGCTCAACTCTTAATCTCCCACATTATTATTATCCGTTTCGGTTCTCAGCTACGAAGTAACTATAATATCAACACCAGCCGCGTGGCACAACCGCAATCGCACTCCGGGGGGCGAGGCAGGGAACGAATCTTGCTTCCTGATCCGGTGTGCTGAAAGATAATCGCACGGACAGCAACTCAGGCCGCATTCAGGCCCTGCCAAAAGGCAATTCCGTGCGCCATTGTAGGAAATTATTGCAGGGAGTGGGCTGCAACATGCCAATTGAAGTTTGGTTTCTGGTTCTGCTGGGAGCGGTTCTGCTGATGGCCGAGCTGGTGAGAATCTCTCGTCGCGAAGGCGGCATGCCGGGTGCGCGCCAGCCAAAGCGGCGCAGGCGACAAAGAGCAGTTGCAACCGGCAAGCGTCAGAAACCGCGCAGGCAGACCAACTACTTTCTGGCCCCCAGGGAACCTGATGTAATGGCCGGGACCCTGTTCGACCTGCTGGCGGAAATCCTGAACCAAGGGCAGATGGTGGCGTTTTCAGATATAATTGTCAGCGGCGAGATGACCCGGCGTTACATTGAGCGGCTTGCCAGCCACGAGGCGACGGCCCCCACGGCGGAGAAACTGGCCTTCTACAACGAGGCGATGGAGGCGAACGGTTATTCCGGTGCAGAGCGGGCGTTCGTTGCCGAGGTTATCCGCCGACGGGCCGACAAGCAGTACAAGCTGCTGGAAATCCACAGGAACATGGATAAGATTCTCTGACTATTGCTGTGCTATCCGCTCCCCAATAACTATCCATCCCGGATCAGCAATGCACTGCCCATTATTGGAGAAAATGTTAGCGGCTATTTCAAAACCTCAGGATGAAAAATAGGTGAGAGAAGTTTTTCTACTTTTGTGGCCAAAAGTAGAGCAAAAGCCTTTTCGGGCCGAACTCGCGCCAACTTATTCTCTATTGATCAGCAATGTGTGCCATCGGAAATAACTTCGCTCCGCCGTGCAAGGCACGCTGGAAGCGAATCGCACGCCGGGCAATGTTTTCTTTTATCGGCTCCGGTGGGATACGGCTCAACTACACGCTGCCCTCCCGGTGGCTCAAACATGCGGCCCGGTAATTCCCCCCTTCCCCAAAAGCACACTTCTTCGTACCCTCTAGAATTACGATGTATAATACAGCAACTCAATTTTTGACTGCCACAATAATGAACTACCCCGCGGCAGAGCTGCGAGGTAGCTGAAAAATCCCCCAGTCCCGATTTCATCGTGGACACCCCCTTTTCCAGGGGGGAGTTTTACCTCTCATCTTTTTCTACGGCTATGTTCTCCCCCCTTTGCCAAAGGGGGGCCAGGGGGGATTTAAGCTGCTCATCCTGCAAAACAACAAAAGCGGTAACCACGGAGCAAGCCGCGAGGAATTCTTTTCGATTAAATTTTCCCCCGCAGGCAAAACACCTTGGTCTCTCCAAGCTTGAGGTCCAGCCTGATAATGTTTACACCCCGGCCATAGAATTTCTTTTCGAACACCTCGAATAGGTCCACCTCCTGAGGAAACCGGATTGTCTTCTCCCCGGCGCTGGTGGCGGTGATCACCGCGAAATCGTGGTCGGCATAGAACACATCGCCACCGCTTGTGTAAACATGGGCTCCGGCCACTTTGACTGCGCCTCTTACCAGTTCCGCGTTCATATATTTTGTCCCGAACCAGAGACTGCGGTACCCGGCGGCGCGGGTGTCTCCGGCCGCGGCCAGGTGCGTGCTGTCAAAAACCGCCCCGGCGGTCTGGGTGCTGTCGGCAATGTAGAACAGCGGATCGGTGAGCGAACTGGTCAACTTACGAATATCGGCTTTTGAGGTTGTCTCGAAATTGCCGAACATCGGCTGATCGGGCTGGCCCCAGTAAACATCTTTCGGCAGGCCTTCCACCAGCGGCTGGCGCGGGTCGTTGACCACAATCCTCTCCCTGAAAGTACCGCGCTTAAACGCGAAATCGAACCCGGTCAGCTCGCGCATGTGCTCCAGACTCAGTTTGGGATCGGCATCGGGATTGATCAGTCCCGGCGCATAGCACCACAGGGCCGTGGCTCCCGTGCGGGAGAGTTTTTCCTTGATCGCTGCCCTTTCGCTATCACCAATCGCCAGGGGATTGAGAAACACGTAGAGCTTGTAGTCCGGCATGCGAGAGTCGGCCAGGTCGCGAAGGTAATAATAATGATAGGGAGCGCCGATACGCTCGAACTCCAGTTCCCGCTGCCACATCAACTGGTCACGCAGCGTCTCGTGGTCGGTGTAGAAAATCGACTGCTCACTGGTGATCAGTGCGATCTCGGCAAGCGGCTTCGCACTCTTGCGCCCGGCGCGGAACTCGTATGATTTGGCGAACAACTCCTGGATGCGCCCGAAAGCCTGCGCTATCTCCGGGCAATCGTACCAGCGGTCTGTGCGGGTGTTCTCGAACCACCAGGCCCAGGAGTGCTGGGTCAGGGTTTTGGCCATGTCCCGCTTGAGCATCTCCACGCTCTCCTCCGGGCTTTGGGCCTGGGAGTAGCGCACCCAGTTGCCGGAATCACAGAGGTGGGTGCGGGTGTCCTCCTCTGTCATCCATTGCATACCGCGCATTGAATAACTGGAGAACGGGCTGCGAGTGGTTGCCTGGCCGCCGAACGCACGGTTGAAATAGGTGGCGGGCGAAGAAAAGAAGTCGAGCACACCGGCGTCCTGGATTTGTTGTACCGCCGCGCTGACACCCATCTCGTGGTAAACCACGCATGTCAGCGCACCGTAGAACGCACCGGTTATCAGATTGCCGCCGGAGATTTCCTTGGCTTTGCCGGCAAACCGGATAACCGCATCGGCCACGCTGCCATGAACCGCGCGGTAGTAGTCGCTCTCGAACTCGCTGGCATCAGGGTTGGCCAGTGTGCCGAACGAAGAGTGCGAATCGAAACGCGCCAGCAGGATTTCGCCCACCCCGGTGTAGAGCGTGCGCTCGGAGAGTTGAGGGACGCGGACATCGCTAAACGAGCGGACGTCATTGTTCCAGGCTGCGGCAAGCGCCTCGTCGGTTTTATATTTCTCACGCAGAAATTCGGTAAAATATTTCACCATGGGCCGGCTGAAATCGTGGGCGTGGTAGCGACGGTCGTAAGTTACCGTGTAGTACCATTCCTCGGTTTCCGCGGCGGTAAAAAAATAGCCCGCTACCCTGTGCCCGAAATCGCTGGCCGCCACCTTGCGGATAAAAGCGGCCATCGCGTCCTCGGCCCGCTCCTGCCAGGCGGTGCTGGCCAGGCTGTATTTCAGGTTCTCGGTGATTTTGGGCGTGTAGGTCCTGCCGATTTTCGTGTTTATTATCATATATGGAGTGCCGTTCTCGAACGTGATACACTCCTCGGGGTGCTCGTGCATCCAGTGGTCGGGAGGGTCAAGCGAAAGGCGGGGGATCAGGATCGCTTGCGGATCAAGGTCCAGAATGCGATGGGCCAGGCGGCTGAATTTCTCGAACCCCTGGGGGTCCTTCCATTCGTTGTCGCAGATCGGGAAATGGACCTTGATCCCGGCATCCAGCAGGGCTTTCAGGTAACTCTCGTCCTGGTTGTTGCGGCTGCAGAACGACATTGGCATCACCGGCTGCCCATCGACAAACAGCACAGCTTCGCCTTCAACCTGGCGCAACTCGGAGGGCAGGCAGTTGAAATCTTTTGCCGAAAAAAGTGGCTGAAAGGAAAACAATAGCATTTGTGTGAAGACAACTAAAGAGAATAATACTCCATTTATGTTACTTTTCATTATAGACATTCAATCATCCTCCCGCCATTCGAGGCGCATTTTCAAGCCATACAACTGACTAAATGATAATAATTTATCATGCTGCAACCTACCCACGACGATGCCCGGATGAATATTAATAGATTTAGCAAACCGCTGTACACATTCATCAGAATAGTCACGCTCTCTAATAAAAACTTTGTACGGCTCCTGAGGAATTAACAAGTTTTGGGCAAAGCTGTTAGCTTTATTTTCTTCCTCATCTCCATGCTTACCCAAAACATCATCGTTTTCTAAATAAAAATTCCTTTTGCTGTGGAACAATACATGGGCAGCCTCATGGTAAAAACTAAACCACATTTGATCACTAGTTTTATATCTCAAACTAAGCTGGATCAAAGCTTTATCTTTAGATATCCATCTTGTAGCACCAAAAATACCTGTTTTGGGCAATTCACGCACAAAAACAACCACCACACCACAATGAGCACATTTTGATTGCAACTCCTTAACAAATCGATCCGGGCCATAGAGAGTTAAATGGCGCAATTCATTTAGTGCATCTTTAAACGCCACTTTATTAAATGGTTCACACACAACTTCTTCAGCTTGCATTTCACCCATTCTTAGCCATGCCGCAACAGCACCTTTATTAACAGAACTTGCTACCGACATTCTGAACTTAACAAGGTAACCAGCCCAAACTTTATTGAAATCCGCAGGTGTGGCTACTCTAAAAAAATGCATCAGTTGGTCCAACTGCTTTATTTTATCGTTAAAGCGCTCAATCCAACCGTAAGTCACCATTTTTCTGTAAGGTATCTCATCAAGCCAACTCAGTGCTTTTTCGAGTTCAATCTTTTCTTTTTCTCTCGCTAAAGCTTCCCTGTATTGGCTTTCGAAATTAATCCAAAAAGAAGCTGGTATTCCTAACACCTTCTCAAATTGCAGGCTGGTATCTGGTGTTAAACCTGCCTTTCCCTTAATAATCTCATTTACATGCTTGGTGGATAAACCAGCTCTTTTAGCAAACTCTGCCTGCGACATTGAGTTTTCTTCAAGAATTTCCTCAAGGATATCTCCCGGAGGAAGATAATAGTCTGGGTTAAAAGAGCGATCGTTAGCCATGATAATCCTCTATTTTTAATACTTTGATATGTGTTATGTTTTTTAAATCGAAGCCATGGTCCTCCAATGTCGGGATCGGATCGTTAGCAACTTCAAATATGATTCTCAATTTTGCATCAGCATTAATTGCAAATTGTGATTTTCTTTTACCTGTCAACTGATGGCAATGCAAAAACTTTAAAGAATTAGCCTGCAATGCCATCAGATTTGGGGCGTTCGATAATGTGAGCATTCGCCGCCTAATCTGCTTGGCTCTCTTTGGGCCATATTTCCTGACCAGTACTGTACGTTCCTGGAGGATATTTTGAAGTTTTTTCGGAAGGTCGATGTTCATAAATTATCCCCATCATTACCCCACAGGTTAACATATTGTTATTAACCTTATAGGTAAATAATATTGCCAATAATGTCAAGGCCTATTTATTACTACAAAAGCCCACCCTTGCGGGGTGGGCTTTGGATTACCGTGCTGTGCAAAGCTATCCTACCGCCTATTCAATTGCATCCAGGTACTTCCCGGCATCGAGACTGGCCATGCAGCCCATGCCCGCGGCGGTTATCGCCTGACGGTATACATGGTCCACCACATCACCGGCGGCGAACACACCGGGCAGGCTGGTAGCCGTGCCATCGTGGACCAGGATATAGCCCTCGCTGTCAAGCTCCACAGCGTCCTGGAACGGTTTGCTGTTAGGGATATGCCCTATCGCCAGGAAGAACCCGTCGGTGGGGTGCTCGGTTTTCTCGCCGGTTTTCACATTTTCCAGCATCACCGCGCGTACGCCCGCCTCCTGCTCACCGATTATGTCTGTCACGACCGAGTTCCAGGCCACTTCGATTTTCTCGTTTTTCAGCACCCGGTCGCGCATGATCTGGCTGGCGCGGAACTGGTCGCGCCTGTGGACAATTGTCACCCTGCTGGCGAACTTGCTGATGAAGTCGCTCTCTTCCATCGCGCTGTCACCGCCGCCTAATACAACCACTTCCTTGCCGCGGTAGAAAAAAGCATCACAGGTGGCGCAGGTGCTCACACCCCGGCCCATGAATTTCTGCTCGTTCTCCAGACCCAGCAACTTGGGCCGTGCGCCCGTGGCGATAATGATGCTGTCGGCGGTATAGTCTTCTCCGGCGGCGGACAGCTTGAGCACACCGTCATCGCGTTCCAGCTTTGTGACATCGCGGCTGAGGAACGCTGCGCCGAACCGGACCGCCTGCTTCTTCATCGTCTCCATCAACTGCGGCCCCATGATCCCGTCCTCGAAACCGGGGAAATTTTCCACCTCTGTCGTGGTGGTCAACTGGCCGCCCGGCTGATTGCCCTCAAGCACCAGCGGCTCCAGTGCGGCCCTGGCCGAGTAGATAGCCGCCGTGAGTCCAGCAGCTCCGCTGCCGATTATGATTTGCCTGTAATGCTCACTCATCGCAACCGCCTCCCCAATGAAATCCATCGTTCCCAGGCTGTAATAACCGGCTGAGAGCATCTCCCCGCCGGCAGTAGTTCCGAATATAAATCCCCGCCGGACGCTTCGCAACCCGAGCCGCAGGGGCGGCGAACCGGGCCACGGCAGCCACCGGGCTGGAACTCCCGGTCTGTCCAAGTGTAATTACAGACATTGCAGTACGTTGCGCAAATCGACTCTTCAATGGCCGCGGCCTATAAATCTTCCTGTTGATAACTTGACAAGTTCCATGAGTTTATGGTAAAGTCACATTGCTATCCTTATTGATGGTACATAAGCGTGCTATCAGATAATTCCCCGCCGGAGAAAAAATGGCCAAGGAGTTGATTGGACAGTACCTGGTCAGAATGGGCAAAGTAACCCAGACTGACATTGAGGAAGCCCTGCTTCTTCAGGATGTACTTGAAGATACATTGGGCGCCACGGCGCTGGCCCGCGACTTGATCACTTTCAAGCAGGTCGGCGATATCCTGGATAGAATGGACGAATCCGCTGAGGATTTCACCGACGCAGCGGTTGCGTTGAAGTTGCTGAGCGCCGGGCAGATCGAGACTCTTAAACGGGAAGTTGAGCAAAACCATTTCCGGCTGGGCCAGTTGCTGGTGGCCACCACCAAGCTCAGCCAGACCGAGCTGGAAGCTCAACTTGTGACGTTTCCCGCCGAGCGCATGCTGGTGCCCGGTCCCAATGTGACCAAAGCGGACCTGGTGGGCCGGGTGGCCGAGAGCACAGGCCAGAACTCGAAAATTGTTAAATTGATGGTGGAAACCCTGCTCGAGAGTATCGGTGATGAGCTGGCAGGGGGTGGCAGGGTCACGCTGAAAAATTTCGGCACGTTTTCCACGGCCCTTCACAGGGCGCGTAAGGGCCGCAATCCCCGCAGCGGTGAGCCGATAGAGATCCCGGAGCGTGTGGTGGCCCAGCTCAGGTTCAGCCGCAGCGTACGTGCGGCTGTGGAGTAAGAACCCTTACCGGTCAACCAGATAATGGATTGACAAATGCATTTCAAATTATTATATTAACGGGCTCTACTAGTCGTGTCATTTTTTCAGGACGAGGCGCTTACCGCCCCGTCGTTAATTTTCAGCTTGACCTCGTGGAGCATGAACGGATTGCCCGTTAAAGCGGTAACTTTCCTTTCGGCGCGGCGTTGTTTTGGGGAGAATGGGTTTGAAGGAATGGGTTAAGTCTCTGGGTTTGGCTTTCATCCTGTTTCTGCTGATCCGCACTTTTTTAGTCCAGGCCTTTAAAATACCCACCGGCTCGATGGAGAGCACATTGCTGGTGGGAGATTTTTTGCTGGTCAACAAGCTGGCCTACGGAGCGACGACCCCGCACAGGTTGCCGTGGCTGGGGGTGGAGTTGCCGGAGTTGAGTATCCCGGGCTACGATTCTCCTGGTCGGGGAGACATCGTTGTGTTCGAGTACCCATTCGACCGCTCGCTTGACTACGTAAAGCGTTGCGTGGCTGTACCCGGCGACACGGTCGAAATGCGGAACAAGGTGCTGTATATCAACAGTGTGCCGCAGGATGAACCCTACGCCCAGTATCTCGACCCCACGATTTATCGCGAGGGCGAGGATACGTTTTTCGCCGGTAATTTCAGTTGGCAGTTTGATTATCTGGCCGATAAAGCCGATGGCCGGGTGGGCGAGTACCGTCCGACCCGCGACAATTTCGGTCCACTGACAGTGCCCGAAAACAAGTATTTCTGCCTGGGCGACAACCGCGACCACTCCAGCGACAGCCGTTACTGGGGTTTTGTCGACCGCAAGCTTATTGAGGGCACACCGATGATTCTTTATTTCAGTTGGGACGGCAACCAGCTGTTCCCGCGTTTCGACCGGATCGGCCACTTGATCGACTGAGGCTTCATTCCGGCGGCTGCCGGCAACTGGCCCGGCAGCATTGCCCTGTTAGCGTGATTATGGATCATTTTTTAGCCGAATAAATCCAAGGAGTAGACTTAAATGAAAGCAAGCCAGTCCAAGAAATCATATTTCGATGAGGGGTCGCTGGACTTGTACCTCAAGGAAATCAGTAACTACCCGTTGCTGAGCAGGGAAGATGAGATTCAGCTGGCCAAGAGAATCAAGAAAAATGATCAGAGAGCATTGGAAAAAATCACTCGCAGCAACCTGCGGTTCGTTGTCAGCGTGGCCAAAAAATACCAGAACCAGGGAGTCTCCCTTGCAGACCTGATCAACGAGGGCAACGTGGGCCTGATCCGCGCCGCTCATAAATTTGACGAGACCAAGGGTATCAAGTTCATCTCCTACGCGGTCTGGTGGATCAGGCAGGCAATTCTTCAGGCACTGGCCGAGCAGAGCAGGATAGTCCGTGTACCTCTGAACCGCGCCGGTACACTTTACAAAATTGGTAAGAAAAGCAGCCGCCTGACCCAGGAACTGGGACGTAAGCCCACGGTTGAGGAAATCGCCGAGGGGATGGATATCAGCCTGGAGGAAGTGCGCAAAACTCTTTCGATCAGCCAGTCGCACCTCTCGCTCGATGCGCCGCTCACTCCCGGCGAGGATAACCGTCTGCTGGACTACCTGCCGGACAACTATAACCGCGGTCCGGCGGAAAACGCTTTCGAAAACGCCCTCTCCAGCGCGATAGAGGGCTCGCTTTGCACACTCAAGGAGCGCGAGGCCAAAATCCTGCGCCTCTATTTTGGCCTGGGCGGCCAGGAACCGATGACACTGGAACAGATCGGCTCCGTGCTGGGTATTACCCGCGAACGTGTCCGTCAGATAAAAGAAAAAGCGATCAGCCGTCTGCGCCACGTTTCCCGCAGCAGGGCGTTGCAGTCTTTCCTGAACTGAAGCTGGACAGAGGCGAACGGAACCAGCCGCTTACTGTAGCTGCATATCCTTAAGCGGGCTCCGGTCGGAGCCCGCTTTTTAAATAGCTGAACCCTGGAGAAACAAAGCGTTGAAAGAATGGATCAAAAGTATCGGGCTGGCCCTTCTGCTGTTCCTTTTTATTCGCACGTTCCTGGTCCAGGCGTTCAAAATCCCCACCGGTTCGATGGAAAAAACTTTGCTGGTGGGTGACTTCCTGCTGGTAAACAAACTGGCCTACGGCGCCAGCACTCCTGACCGTATTCCTTTTACCGAAACCGAGATTCCAAGCTTCCATATCCCGGGCTACGATACGCCTGAGCGAGGCGATATAGTGGTGTTTGAATACCCGCTCGACCGTAACCTGGACTATGTCAAACGCTGCGTGGCCGTGTCCGGCGACACGGTTGAGATGCGCGACAAGGTGCTCTATATCAACGGCGGACCACAGCCTGAGGACTTTACCCAGCACGGCGATCCCAATATACAGCACTCACGGGGACGAGGCTCGGGCAGCACCCGTTTCGCCTGGCAGAGTGACTGGCTTACCGAGGAGGCGCTACGGCGCTACGGCGGCAACTACTCCCCCACCCGTGACAATTTCGGTCCGATCCGTGTTCCCGATGGCCATTATTTCTGCCTCGGCGACAACCGCGACTTTTCAAGCGACAGCCGCTACTGGGGTTTCGTTCCCGGAGAGTTGATCAAGGGCCGCCCGATGATTCTTTATTTCAGTTGGAACCGCCGGATGCTGATGCCGCGTTTCGGCAGGATCGGTGTCATTATCGACTAGTCCCGCAGGCAACTTTCTTTTTCCTTTTCAATTCAATCCGCTTAAATTAATATTGTAAATATCAGATTTTCGGGCTATCCGTTTCAAACAACCCATTATTTCGCCCTTTCCCTATTACTATCATGAATACAACAACCCGTTTTCCACTGGACCGGATCAGTCCGGTATCGCTTGTGCTGGCTGTATCCGCCCTGCTGCTGCTTGTGCTGCTGGGTAGTTTCAACTTCCTGCTGTTCCATACTATCGCAGAGGTGTTCTCGATTGTCGTGGCCTGCGGGATCTTCATGTTCGTCTGGAGCGCCCGCCGCTTTATGGAGGACCTCGGCCTGAAACTGCTGGGCGTAGCTTTCCTGTTCGTTGCCGGATTAGACTTGATCCATTTAATGACATACCAGGGAATGGGAATTTTCCCCGGCACGAGCGCCAACGAGCCGACCCAATTGTGGGTGGCCGCACGGCTGCTCGAAGCGATGGCCATACTGAGTGTCCCGCTAATAGCCGGGCGGCAGCCGCGGATGAATTTGAACTATGTTCTGCTGTTACTGTGCGCCACGAGTATGCTGGTTGTAACCTCTATCCTCTATTGGCGGATTTTCCCTGACTGTTTCATCAGCGGCTCCGGGCTGACTCCATTCAAAATAATCTCTGAGATGGCCGTAGTGTTGTTGCTGGCAGGTGCGGTATGGCTGATCCACGCAAGACGGGAACACTTCTCCGCCACTGTCCGGCGGATACTGATATATGCCCTTTTTATGAAAATTTTATCTGAAATAGCATTCATGGCCTATGCGGATGTTTTCGGGGCTCTAAACATGGCCGGTCACCTGCTGAAAATTATTTCCTCCTGTTTGATCTATGTAGCGGTTGTGCGTACCGGCCTGGTTCGTCCATTAGATATGCTCTTCCGCAACCTCAAGAGGCGCGAACAGGAGCGCGAACGCCTGATCAAGGAACTTCAAAAGGCGCTGAGCGAGGTCAAGACCCTGAGCGGCATGCTGCCGATCTGCGCCAGTTGCAAGCAGATCCGCGACGACAAGGGCTACTGGCACCAGGTCGAGGAATATATCCGTAGCCACACAGAAACTGAATTCACTCACTCCTACTGCCCCGACTGCGCCCGCAAACTGCTCGAATCTATCGAATAATCCCACTTTGTGCCGCCAATGGCGAAAAATCCTCAATAGCCGGTTCAATTTACTAAAGTCCACTATCAGGCAGGTCGATTTAATACTCAGGAGGCTGATTAACAAAAACAACTCGACCGAAAGTGGAGGTATAATGTGCAAATTCTGTGATCTGGAGACGCTGGAAGCCGAAAGTTTTGATTCGTTTTTCGAGGGAGCGGCTTCTCACGGCTATCGCAGCATGGTTTGCAAACATTGCTCCACAACTTTTTTCACCCATAGTGCTCAACTCGCTCCGGCAAGGCTGGCGGCAGTACCACCGCAGCATCAGCGCGTCGCAGGGGAACAGGAAATGGTTCTGCTGCCCGCCTGACCAGCATTTAAACCGAGCAACTGAAACATGTAATATAAACCGCCAGTTTCGGCGGTTTTTCTTTGGCCATATCGCTGTTTTCTCTTTCCAGAGCCAACCCCACAATCCGCTCCTGATAAGGCTTTCCGGTGCAACCGCCTCTAACTCAATCACTTGGCTTGATTGCAGCGTAAGAAGCTTTTTCAAAGAGTACGCCCGCATAAAAAATTGGTTGTCATCAGTGGCAATCTGAGGTATAACGATAGATAATTGGTGGCGGATACTTGACAAGCGGATTAATACTCGTATATTAGGTTAAGGCTGTTGCATTATATATAATTCAGTTGGAGAAGTGATGAATAAGGTGGAGCAGGGAATGGCTGGCAGCCAAAAAGCATATCTCGACCTGCAGAAGGCCATGGTCAACCTGGAATCTTCCAAGTACGTGATCGATTTCAGCGACGATGTTCACGACAAGCTCTCCACTATCCGCCTGCTGTTCGACTACGTGTTCACCAAGTATGGCAACTACGAGTTCCGGCGCGACTGCATTGTCGATTTCAAGGTCAGCGAAATCGAAAATATCCTCGAAGCTCTGGACAGCTTTCTCGACAGCTATCAGTCCCTGATCAAGTCCTACCGCGAAAAACCATCCTCCAGAAATATTGAGCAGACCAAGCAGGCCTGAGTTCTTTTCCCCGCCCACAAACGATTTACATTGCGTCTTTGCCGGCCCGAACCATATTTATAACCGGATTCCCGCACTCCAGATCAAAACGCTCTCGTTTCTTTCGGAGAATCATTGGGACTTTCGGCAATCGACATCACCGTTATATTCATCTACCTGGCCGCTATCACTGGCTTCGGCCTCTGGCTCAGCCGCTTCCAGACCGACAGCCGCGCCTATTTCCTCGGCAACCGCAATATCCCATGGTGGGCAATCTGCCTCTCGATAGTGGCAACCGAGACCAGCGTGCTTACTTTTATCGGCGTACCCGCGCTCAGCTATGCCGGTGACCTCCAGTTCATCCAACTCGCGTTCGGTTTCCTGATAGCACGTGTCCTGCTGGCTGCCTGGTTTCTGCCCGCGTTCCTGGGACGGGACACCTACACGGTTTACGGATTTCTTTCCAGGCGATTCGGCCCGGCAGTGCGCTCGCTGGCCGCCGGGCTGTTTTTTGTCACTCAGGTACTGGGCAGCGGCGTGCGGCTCTATGCGGGCGCGCTGGTACTGGCTGCGGTACTGGGACTGGAAAACGTTGTGTGGGCGATTGTGGTGCTGGCGGTTGTGACCATTATCTACACCTGGGCCGGCGGAATCAGCGCGGTTATCTGGACCGATGTCATTCAGGCGATAATCATGCTCGGCGGGGGCGCTCTGGCGCTCTGGCTGCTGCTGGGGATGTTTCCCGATGGCGCCGGGAAAGTGCTGGCCACCGCCGCGGCCGAGGGCAAACTGCGCCTGCTCGACTTCAGTTTCGACCCAACCGACATGTACTCGATCTGGGCCGGGCTGATCGGCGGCACCGTGCACGGGATGGCCTCCCACGGTACGGATCAGGTGCTGGCCCAACGCCTGCTCACAAGCCGCAACCTGAGCCAGGGGCGACGGGCGCTGATCGGTTCGGGACTGATTATAATTCCTCAATTTCTGCTGTTCCTGCTGGTGGGTGTCTTGCTGTATTACTTTTATCAGCTTAATCCGCCGGCTGTGGCTTTCGAGAATCCGGACCGGATTTTTCTGCATTTCATCATCAACCACTTTCCGCCGGTGGCCACCGGGCTGGTGGTGGCCGCGATGTTCGGGGCCGCGATGTCCACGCTGGACTCTGGCATCCAGGCCCTGAGCAGTACCACTGTGATGGATGTAATACGCCCGCTTAGCGGTAAGAAACGCGCCCGGGAGAACTACCTGGGACTCAGCCGTGCGTTCACTGTGTTCTGGGGAGCGACTCTGGCGGGAGTAGCACTGCTGGCAGGAGGATGGGGACCTGTGCTGGAAACCGGTCTCAAGGTGGCCAGCTATACCTACGGCCCCCTGCTGGCATTATTTCTGCTGGGCCTCTTCTCCTCCATTCGCGGCCAGCGCGCGGTACTTATTGGCGCGGCGTGCGGAATAGCCGGGGTCGCACTGGTGCTCGCTTTCGGTTCACTGGCCTGGACCTGGAACGTACTGACCGGCTGCTCGATTACTGTTATCGCCGCCCTGCTTTTTGACCGGCTGCTCACCGGCAGTGATCATACAGACAATGCTGAACGGAAAATAATCTGATGAGTCTGGAACTGGATAAACTGCAAAAAATCTTTTTCAGCGGGATCGGCGGCAGCGGCATGAGCGCCCTGGCGCAACTGCTGGCCGGAGGCGGCAAAATAATCTCCGGCTCAGACCGCAACCATGACCACGGCGGCAGCCCTGAGCTGTTCGCCAAGCTCCAGTCGCAGGGGATTTCGCTCTATCCGCAGGACGGTTCCGGAGTAAGTTCCGGGCTTGACGCCGTGATTGTCTCGGCGGCGGTGGAACCTGATACTCCTGATTACGCAGCCGCCACGCACATGGGGATTCCGCTGGTTGTCCGCCCCGAGTTACTTCAGATGATTGTAAACGCCAACCGTGGAGTTTGTTTCGCCGGTACCAGCGGAAAATCAACCGCCAGCGGGCTGGCCGCCTGGGTGATGACCGAATTAGGACTCAGTCCAAACTTTATCGGCGGGGCGGCCCCTGTTGATTTTAGCGGCAGCGACACCACCGGTAACTGCCTGGCCGGAACCAGCGGGTTGTACGTGGCCGAGACCGATGAGAGCGATGGCACGGTGGCAGGCTACACTCCGGAAGTGGGTGTGGTGCTCAATATCGACCGCGACCATCACGAGCTGGACAAGCTGCTGTTGATGTTCAATTCATTTTGTAACAACACAACCGGTACTCTTGTGCTGGGCGCCGACTGCCCAAATATTGCCAAGCTCGATTTATCCGGATGCACCGCAGCGATAAAAAAATTCGGGATAGACAATCCCTCAGCCAGTTACAGGGCGGAGGACCTCGTTATCGGCCCGCTGAGTTCCTCGTTCAGCGTGGGCGGAATAGCGATTGAAAGTCCCCTTCCGGGCAGATACAATGTGCATAACGTGCTGGCGGTGCTGGCCGCGTGCGAGGCTGTGGGGGTTGAGCGAACAGAGTTCGCTCGGGTGCTGCCGGATTTTAAAGGGATCGAGCGCCGGTTCCAGCTTGTGGGTGAGCGGCGCGGGGTAAAAGTAATCGACGATTTCGCGCACAACCCGGCCAAGATAGAAGCAGTCCTTAGCGCATTCGGCCCGTGGAAAAAACTCGGACGGTTGATCGTGATATTCCAGCCCCACGGCTTCGGCCCCACCCGGTTTTTCCGCCGGGAACTTGTCGATACTTTTTCCCGTTGCCTGCGCAAACAAGACCTTCTGCTGATGCCCGAGATCTATTACGCCGGCGGCACTGCCAGCAAGGATATCTCCAGCCGGGAGCTGATCGATGATATTGTCGCCAATGGCCGCGATGCACGTTATGTCGAGAACCGTGAGGATATTTTGCCGGTGGTCGCCGAAGAATCCTCATCCAGCGATGTAGTGCTGGTACTGGGCGCACGCGACAACAGCCTGCCCGATTTTTGCCGCGCTATCCTGGAAAGCTTGTAGACTTGCAAAATCCTTCTCCTCGCCTTTAGATTTTGATTGAACCTTCCGCGGCAGTCTTCCGTCCTTATTGTGTAACCATTACAGGGATGATCCTTGACGAGAGACCTCCAGACAATTCGCAGCGAGCTGCTGGTTATCCGTTTCCGCAAGGGAGAGCGCGAGGCGTTTGGCGAGTTGGTCTCTCTCTGGGAAAAGCGGCTGTTCTATTTCCTGCGTGGTTTCACCGCCAGCGAGCAGGATACCTGGGACCTGCTCCAGCAGACCTGGATCAAGGTACTCGGCGGCTTGGGCAAGCTGGGCGACACGGCCACATTTACCGCCTGGCTCTACCGTGTGGCGCGCCACACGGCGATTGACCACGTCCGGCGGCAGGGCAACAGTTTTTTGCCGCTGGAGGACGAAAATGGCAACGAGCCGGTGGACAATGGCAACGAGGATATTCGTCTGGAGAACGCCGAGCTGGTCCATCGGGGGCTGGCGGAACTGAGCCTGGCCCACCGCGAGGTGCTGACCCTGTTCTTCCTTGAGGGATTCACAATCGAGGAGACAGCGGGGATTCTGGACCAGAAACCGGGGACAGTAAAATCACGCATGCACTACGCCAAAAAGGCGATGAAAAAGTTTCTGGAGCGCGAAGGGGGCAGCGATGGCTGATCACGAGAAAAATTTTACCGCTAAGCTGCTCGCCCAGCAAAAAGTTGACCCTGCTCTCCAGGAAAAATACAGGAAGGAGCTGAAAAACATGCTGGAAGTCAAAATTGAAGGCGGTAGAAAAATACTGAGTATAGTGATTGTTGCAATCAGGTACGCAATTGGTCTTATCAGTTTGTTTCTTTTCTTTTACTTTCCAATCGGTCTCGGCATTTACCGAATCTTTTGTGGTATCCTTGGTTTGACGCTAATTACTCTGAGCATATTGGGAATAGTGATCATCATCAAGGGAGTCTTTAAATACAGGACACACGGTAATATTGGAGCAGCCATAGTTTTCTACGGTTTCATTGCAGCATGGATCGCGCTTTTGGCCAGCGGCTCATCCGAACCATTAATTGCGATCCTGGGAACTTTGATACTTGTAGGGGCGTTCACAAAGATGATGCTTAACCTGATAAAACAGTCAAAACTGGATACACGCGAACAAATATTGAAGCAGGAGTACCGGTTGGCTGAAATGCCTCCGGTACAGTAAACCACCTAATGCCCTAGCTGAGAAAACATAAAGCCCAATTATCCTTGCAAGGAGCTAAGCGATGTATAAAACTGCTGTAATTATCACTTTGGTATTAATCGCAATCCTGTCTCTGCGATCCTTATCCTTGATTGATTTGGGCAAGTTTGAGCCTGTGGTCATCCGGACTGTCACTGCCGAGCGCCACAAAGAAAGTTCGAACAGAGAGACCTTTCCATTGAATTTCGTACTGGATTCCAAAAAACTGTTCTACAGGTTCACCTCGGATTTCAAGCAGGGCAGGGTCGATATTGCACTTTATGATGACAAGGGCAAGCGTCTGCAAAAAGTGGGCGTTGCAGGTAATTTTACGAGTCACTTCGGCATAACCGGCAGAACATTTGAAGCAGGAAAGCCATATAAAATCGAGGTAATCGAAAAAAATGTTATCGGCAGTTATGAGTTCGAGATATCACAGGTACCACCTGTTACTAGTGCTGGATGGTCGCTGCATTTTATGCTGTTTGCAGCGTTTATAACATCTTGTCTGGCGCTGCTGATTCTCGGCTGGTGGATGCTGGGCCAGCGGCGCAAACAGGTGAATATACCTGGCCAAACACTCGCGTAATAATCGAATTGTAGGGGAGGGTCTCAACCCTCCCCTACTCATGTACTACCTCCCAGCAACTCCACGGCCCTGCTCAGGTTCTCCTCGCGGACGGCGAAACACAGCCGTAGCCAGCTCTGGTCATAACCGCCGGAGAAAAAACTGGCCGCCGGAACCGATGCTATCTTGCACTCCTCGAACAAACGCTCCATCGCCGCCAGCGAACCGATATCGCCGTAGACCTCGCTGTAATCAACCAGCATAAAATAGGTCCCCTCCAGCGGAAGGGGCCGGAAATTTTTTACCCGTAACGCCTCGGCTAGTAGCACTCGCTTTACGTCGTACTTGGGGGCCAGGGCGGTAAAATAATCATCGCCCAGCTCGTCCAGCGCACGGCTCACTCCCTCCTGCAACGGGTGCGGGGCGCAGATATAGAGCAGATCGCTGATCAGCGACATCTTCTCGACAACCTCTTCCGGCCCGGATGCCCAGCCCAGCCGCCAGCCAGTCATTGCCAGCGTTTTGCTGAAACCGGATACCGTGACAGTGCGTTCGAACATCCCGGGCAGCGAGGCCAGGCTCACATGCTCGTGCCCGTCGAACGTGATATACTCATAGATCTCATCGGTAATCACCCAGGCGTCATAGGCAGCGCACAGCTTACCAATTTTCTCAAGCTCAGCACGAGAGAAAACCTTGCCGCATGGGTTAGCGGGCGTATTGAGCACCAGCACCCGCACCCCGTCGGCCAGCATCCGCTCCAGCCCGTCATAGTCCACTTTCCAGCCCGGCTGCGCCAGACGGCTGAACACCGGCTCGAAACCCAGCACACGCACCAGATTTACATGGTAGCCGTAGAACGGCTCGAATATCAGCACCCGTTCACCGGGCTCAAGCAACGACATCAGCGCGGTCGTATAGGCTCCGGTGGCTCCACTGGCCACGGTAACCTGAGTGTCCGGGTCCGCCTCTATCCCGTTGAATTTCTTTATCCTGGCGGCAATTTTCGCGCGAAGGTCCGATATGCCGTTGAGCGGCGCATAGGTGTTGCAGTCCTGTTCGATAGCCCGGCAGGCGGCGGCCTTTACTTCATCCGGCGTGGGCAGCTCGCACAACCCCTGCGAAAGATTAACCCCGCCGCACTCGACAGCACGGATCGTCATCGCCCTGATCTCGGATTGCCTCAACTCCCGTGCCCTTGCCGCCAGTTTCATGCTCATCGCCCTGCTCCTCCGGTTGCCGTTGTACTTTTCCTGATAGATTTTTCACCCAAAAGCGTGGTCTGAATATAACTGGCGCCGCCCGTTGTTCCAACCCCACCGGCCATGTAATTTTTGTCGATTTTCACTCTCACTTCTCTGTAATGAACTACCCCGCAGCAGAGCTGCGAGGTATCTGAAAAATCCCCCTCAATCCCCCTTTGGCAAAGGGGGAGGCAACAACCCCCGTCTCGATTTCATCGTGGACACCCCCTTTTCCAGGGGGGATTTTTACCTCTCATCCTTTTCTACGGTTATGTTCTCCCCCCTTTTCCAAAGGGGGGCCAGGGGGGATTTAAGCTTCTCATCCTGCAAAAGCAAAAACTTACCCCGCGGCAAGCCGCGAGGAATTCTTTTCGATTAACCCTAATGCTTTTGCCGGGATGAGTATTATTTACGGAAATCAACAAGCTGGTCATTGTTCATTAAGCGGGATCAGCAAATAACGCGGAAACAAAAACAGGGCGCACTTTAGCACGCCCCGCTCTGTACCAATGGGGGGGACCATTATACAGTAAAAAATACTTCACTTAGTTGGGACAGACTCTGCCGATACCGGCAATGGCCGGGATACGGATAATGAATCCGCTGTCCTTCGTCCGCGCCGCACCACCATCACTCATCTTCACCTCGGACACCATCTCCCACTCGAGCTCTTTACCGAACTGCCGCCCCAGCCTGTCCGTACCCATCGCCATCAGCGAAAGCTTCATTTGTTCCTCCGTGTCATTCGTACCGGCAATCGCATTTATTCCCTGCGGCTGAAAACAGCAGTATCCGTGCCAGCAACTAGCCAGCGGCGTACTGTCTTGTATGCCAACAATTTGACTTTTGAAGCTAATCCCGGAGTGTGTTAAGCATGTAACGAAATCGCACACCTGGCGCATACGCTCGTGTGTTTTCGCACACTTTGACCACAAAAAACCGGTAAATCCACCGTAGCGCAAGATGATACGCGTGCGATAAGATTTACCGGTAATATTATTGATCAGGCAATGAACTTCCCCGCGTGCAGAGCCGATTGGGAAGCACGGATTATCTGGAAAAAAACGAGCCAAATCAACTTTTCTGGCGCTTAGCCCGCACCGGCTCGTAGGTGCAGTAAGGTTCCTCGGCCAGGTAGTCACCCATCTCGCCGTACGAGCGAGCGCGGCAGCCCATGCAGACGTTCTTGTACTCGCAGAGGCCGCATTTGCCTGTCAGGTTACCCGTATCGCGCAGTTTATCAAACAGGGCCGACTCGTTCCATATCTCCTCGAACGCGATTTCTTTAACGTTGCCCGCGCTCACCGGCAGGTACCCGCAGGGGAACACCTCGCCGGTATGGCTCACAAAACAGACCGCCGTGCCCGCCAGGCAACCGCGGGTCATGGTGTGCATGGTGCCGTGGCCGTGGCCTTTTGTCAGCATTTCCTTGCCGCCGCGCTGAAGAATAATCCTGAAATAATGCGGTGCGCAGGTGGCCTTTATCTGAAGTTCCGGGTTTTCCAGCGTCTTGTCGTAAACCCAGTTGAGCACTTCCTCGTAACGCTCCGGACTGAGCTGCTGTTTCTTGCTCAACTCCACCCCGCAACCCACCGGCACCAGCATGAAAAAGTGCAGCGCGTCGGCATCCAGCTCTTTTGACAGGGCCACTATCTCGTCCAGTTGATGGTCATTGTGACGGGCCACAGTGCAGTTAACCTGCATGCTCATCCCGCGCTCACGAAGCGCCCTGAACCCGGTCGCCGCCTTGTCGAACGAACCGGTCAGGCCACGGAACTTATCGTGCACCGACGCATCGGAACCGTCAAAGCTGATCGCCACACGCCGCACACCGGAGGCTACTATCTTGTCCGCCACTTCCCCGTCGATCATCGTACCATTGGTGGCCAGCGCCACTGGCAATCCCTTGTCCGTCCCGTAGCGGGCCAACTCGAATATATCCGGCCGGATCATCGGCTCCCCGCCCGATAGCACCAGTATCGGCTTGGCGAACTTCACTATGCTGTCGATAAAACGCAGGGCGGTTTCGGTGGTCATATCACCGGGAGCCAGGCCGTCCTGGGCCAGGTCCAGGCGACGGCAGTGTTGGCAGGTAAGGTTGCAGCCCGCGGTGGTTTCCCAGAACACTAGCCGAAGGCTGTTGCCCAGCGGCCCCGGACCGCCGTCACCGCTGATCGGCATTGGGCCGGGGTGTCCGCCACCGGGATGTCCTGCCGCATGAGAATTCTTATCCATTTATGTCCTCTGCTTTAAGCTCGGTTTTATGTAATATGATGGCTTCGTAAAAAGTCCATCTACTTTGTTGCGTTAGATTATCCCGTCACTGCAGCGCAGGCGTAAGTACGCCTCATTCCTCAAAATCCACGCGCCTCGTATATGAAACTTTTTGCTTTACCATCGGCAAATCGAACTTTTTTCCACATCATCAAATATGGAGCTTTAAGTCGTGTTACCAATATGGTGGCGGACTGCATTTGTGTCAATGAACCGGCAGCCTAAAGTCCGCTCAACTCATCGGAGAATTCCCTCATTTTACGCGCTCGCGGTGACTCCGGGTCCACATTTATCCCCCGCTCGATCAGCACTAGCGCCGAATCCGGACTGTCCAGCCGCTGGGCCAGCAGCAGGGCGTAATTAAAACACGCGTCCGGGTAGCGGGGCTCAATCCTCAGCGCACGGAGATAAGCCTCAGCGGCCCCGGAAATATCTCCCTGCGCGGCCAGACTGCCGCCCAGGTTGTTCCAGGCCTCGGCGTAACTTTTATCCAGCTCCAACGCCCGGCGGTACGCCAGTTCAGATTCCCCGTACTCCGCCATCGTAAACAGGCAGACACCCAGGTTGTTGAATATCTTTGCTGATGCTGATGCCGATGCTGATGCCGATGCTGATGCCGATGCTGCTGCCGAGGCCAGCGGATCTTTGGCGGCATGCTGGTAAGCCGCCACCGCCTCCGCGACTTTGCCCTGCAACTGGAAAGCCACTCCCAGGTTAAACCATGCACGCCAACCCGCGACGGGATTTTTTACCGCACGGCTTAAATACCTTTCCGCCTCTTCAGTTCTTCCCGAACTCAGCAGGCAGGAACCGTAATCTGTCAGCAGTTCCGCGTTGGCCGGCAGCGCCTCCAGCGCCCGGCCAAAATATTCCAGGGCAGCGTCATACTCTCCGCACGCTTCCTGTATCCGGGCGGCTACAGCCAGCGCCGGGCCGTAGAGCGGATTTTTTTGCAGAGTCCGCTCCAGCATCTGCACGGCTCCAGCGGTATCGGCCTGCTCCAGCAGACTCATCCCAAGGCAGAACCAGGTACGCTCTCCCGGCTCCGGGGATTCGGCTGCCTTGCGGGCGGCATGTTCGGCGGCAAGCGGCCTTCCCAGCAGAAGCTCCGTTTCCGAGAGGAATACCCAGACCGCGTAGTTTGTTGAATCGCTCGCCAGCACACTCTCAAACTCCCGGGCCGCCAGGTCCAGACGGCCATCTGACATGTAGCTGACTCCCAGCATGTAGGCTTTCAGCGTGGGCGCCATCAACTTGGGGTCCGGCAGGCCGGAGAAATCCTCGGGTGGCGATGCAGAGTTGCCCGCAACATAGCCCAGCGAGCGAAGTCGTCCGCTTTCCTCGCTGGTCAACCGATAGACGGCATCGGTTTGTTCGCCTGTTGTGATATCCCGGCGAAGATTCGCCAGCATGCGCTCGAATTTCTTATCACGTGCAGGGTCAATTCCATAGAGGTTAGCCAATTCATCGGGGTCAGCGGCCAGGTCGTAAAGCTCCGGTTGCGGGGCGCTGATATACTTCATCCCCCCAGCCACAACTCCCTCCAGCGGACTCCAGCCATGACTGTGGAACGGATAGTAACTCTCAATATACAGCGGCGGGCCGCCCAGGGGTGTTTCACTTGCCCGGTCGGCATCCAGCAGCGCCCGTCCCTGCGACCCATCCGGCGTAATTACCCCGCATAGCGAGGCCAGGGTGGGGGCCACATCCACCAGGCTCACCTCGCGGCTGCTTACAATCCCCGCCAGCTTTGGACGGCCCGGAACGTGGATCACAAGCGGCACACGGACCGTGGAATTGTAGACAAACAGCGCATGGGTGTCCTCGCCGTGGTCCCCCAGGCCCTCGCCGTGGTCGGCAACCACGGCGACCACGGTGTTCTCTGTCAGGCCCAGCGAATCCAGCGCTGCCAGCAGGCGGCCGAAGCGGTTATCGGCATAGGCGATCTCGCCATCGTAAGGGTCCTCGAACCGGCTGGCGAACGGCTCTGGAGGCTCGAACGGACGGTGGGGATCAAAATAGTGTACAAACGCGAAAAAGGGATTTTTACCGTTAGCCGCCAGCCATTCCAGCGCGGCGTCGGTTACCGCTCCGGCTGTGCGCTCGCGCTGGTTCAGCACTCCGCTGCGGTGCCCGCCCTCAGTCAGGTCGTCGTCATAATGGACAAACCCGCGCCCCAGACCGTAACGGGAATCCATCACGAACGAACCGACAAATGCAGCCGTGACGTAGCCCGCGGCGGTAAACGATCCGGCAAGGGTGCCCAGATGTCCGCCGAGGCTGAAAATCCCGTTGGAGCGCACTCCGTGGCTGGTGGGATAGGCTCCGGTAAAAATAGATGCGTGGGCGGGCAGGGTAACAGGAGTGGGTGTGTACGCATTCTCGAAACGGACGGAACGATCGGCAAAAAAATCGATATTGGGCGTGGTGGGATAGCCGTAACCGTAGCAGCCAAGATGGTCGGCGCGGGTGGTGTCAAAACTGACCAGCAGCAGGTTGAACCCTGACAGCCCCCGCCCGCTGCATGAGAGCCAGAGCAGGCCCCCAAGCAGGAGCAAATATCTCACCGCTTTACGCCTGGTTCCGTCCATGCTCACTCCCCTTCTGCCTGAGCAAGCATCTTGCGGGCGGCATCCGCCCACGGGGCCGAGGGGGCCAGTTCCAGGGCGTGGCTTAATTTTTCCGCCGCCTCCGCTCCTTTACTCTCGTTCAGCAGCAGCCGTCCGATGTTGAACCACGCCTGGGCGTAAACACTGTCGGCGGCGATAGCCCTGTGGTAGCATGATTCAGCCCTGGCGACGCTGGAGCCGGCGGCCAGGATATTGCCCAGATTGTTCCAGGCCGGAGCGAACGTGCTGTCCGCATCCAGCGCGGCCCTGTAGGCCTGCTCCGCACCTTGCGGGTCATCGAGGGCGGCGCGCACCACACCCAGGTTGTTCTGCACTTTCTCATCGCCGGGATATTTTGCAGCCACCGGGGCCAAAGCTTCCTCTGCCCGTTCGTACTCGCCCATCCGGTAGAGCACGATCCCGTGGTTGTAGAGCGCCAGCGGGTAGCCAGGGTCCACAGCCAGGGCCTGCTCAAAACACTCGGCGGCTGCGGCCAGATCGCCACGCTCAAGCAGCAGACGGCCCAGGTCGTTGAGCACTTCCTTGTCCTGAGGGGCCAGGGCGCGGGCGGCTTGCATGTGGACCTCCGCCGCCTCTATATCAGCATGCTGTAGAAGAATATCGGCCAGCAGGGCGTGGGCGCGGGCATGGCCGGGATTAACTTCCACGGTGCGCTCAAGCCACGCCCGGGCGGCATCCAGCGAATCGAGCCGGTTCCAGGCGAGCGCCAGCATAAAATTCGCCGGACCCTCGGGCTGAAGTTCCACCGCGCGGGTGAACTGCTCGATAGCCCGCTGCACGCTGTCCTGCTGGATCAGCACGAAACCCTTGTAGCGGATAGCGTAAAGGTTATCGGGGTCCTCGGCCAGCACGGAGTTGAACTCTGCCAGGGCTGCGTCGTACTCGCCCTCGGCCTCAGCCATCACACCATCCATGAACCGGCCCAGCGAGCGGATCATCAACTTGGGGTCCGGCAGCGAATCACTGGAAACAGCAGCAGCTCCCCCGGAGATATAGCCCAGCGCCCGCAGACGCTCGGCGGACTCGCTGTCCAGGGTCATGCGTCCGGCCAGTGGCCTGGCAAGGCGGGTAAGCTGTCTTTTAAGGTTGGCGAACCGCGAAACCGCCTGCCCGGTAACCCCGCTGTCCTGTCCGATCAGATTATCGTTTTCGCCCGGATCGGCTGCCATGTCGTAGAGTTCGGGAAGCGGCGCGTATATATACTTGTGGTTTTCGTGGATCATCCCTTCCAGGCGGTGCCAGCCGAAAGTCTGCTCCGGCATCATCGTTTCCAGGTAGATAGTGCGGGAGGCTCCCGGCACTGGCTGAGCACCCGGCAGCAGCCGGAGCAGGCTTCGGCCCTGGATACCCTCGGGGATTGCCAGCCCGGCGCATTCAAGCACCGTGGGGAATATATCAACCAGGCTTACATTAGCGGTCACCCGCCCGCCTGCATGCCCGCCGTCCGGGAACTTGATAATCAGCGGCACCCGGACAGTGGAGTTATAGAGGAAGATACCGTGGGTCGGCTCCCCGTGCTCGCCCAGGGCCTCTCCGTGGTCGCCCGCCACCACAACCATCGTGCGCCCGTACTGCCCGGCCTGCCGCAAACCGGCCAGCAGACGGCCCAGTTGGCTGTCCATGTAGGCAATTTCGCCATCGTACGGACGGCCACGGCAGAGCGAATCGAACGGTGCGGGTGGAATGTAGGGCGAGTGGGGGTCGAAATAATGGACCCAGAGGAAAAAAGGTTTTTTACTGTTTCGCTGTTCAAACCATTGCAGGGCGGCATCGGTAACCTCCCCGGCGGGACGCTCCACGTAGAAAGCAGAAGGTTTGCCCGGCTGGCCTTTGAGCCGCTCATCGTAGTGCTCAAACCCCTGTGCCAGCCCGAACCTGGAGGCCAGCACGTATGCGGCTATCGTGGCCGCGGTGCTCATCCCCGCATCACCCAGCAACTCGGCCAGGGTGACAGCCTCCTCCCGCAGACGATAGATACCGTTATCGCGCACCCCGTGCACCGGCGGGTAGAGTCCGGTGAGCAGGCTGGCGTGGGCAGGCAGGGTAACAGGCGCGGGGGTGAATGCGTTCTCGAACAGTACTCCGCTGCCGGCCAGACTGTCCAGCGCCGGGGTATGGGCAAGCTGGTAACCGTAGCAACCCAGACGGTCGGCACGGGTGGTGTCCAGCGTAATTAGCAGCAGATTGAACTCCGGAGGCCGGGCGCAGGCGGAAAACAACAACGCTGTCAGTAAGGGGGTAGCGCGTAGCAGAAACCGTAAAGTCATCGGATCACCGGCAGGTTAAGCGGTGGTTGCTGGCAGACATGGATTGAGTCTGCTGCGCGGGGAACCAGCGGGAAAAACGGACGGGCCGGAAAGCTCAGCCAAGCGCCGAGGTCTTTTTCATCATATTGACCGTGCGGAAATAGTTCAACTCCAGCAGCAGCAGGAAAAACTGAGCGAACAGATCAGGGTAGTGCTGAAGGTGTCGCATCAGGCTCTGCACGGCAATCCTGTAACCGAACACCTTATCGACAACCTCGGCCTGGGTGGTGCTGATCGAGCCGAGATTGAGGATCGAGGACTCGCCCAGAACCGCCGGGGCGGAGATTATATTAAGCTCAATCCGCTCTTTCTGCTCTGTTAGCGCATCCTCCACTTCCCTGCTGATCTTTACCGTACCCTCCTGCATGAAAACGAGTTCCGAATTCGGCTCGCCCTCGCGAATCAGCACACCCCGCAGCTCGTGGGGAACAACGTTGAGCTTGGGAATGGCGCGCATCTTCTTAAGGAACAGGTTCAGCGAGTCTATCAACTGCACTGGATACGGTGTCTCCTCGGCGTTCTGCTCCAGCCCGTAGCCGGTGAGAATATGGAGGAAGTTGTCGTTGACCTCCATCAGCTTTTTAAACATGATCCGGTTCAGGCTGATCATCACCTGCCCGCGCACGCCTCTAAGTTCCGGGGCGGGATCCTTGAGGATATCCACCAGCGCCGAGTAGTTGAACACGATCAACTTCATTTCTTGCTCTGCATAGACATCCGCCGTGCGGCTCCCGATATGAACCGTGTCATCGAGCGCATTGAGCACCGTACTGACCATGCTCATCTCGCCCACCGAGTTGTTCTTCTCAATAATGATCCGCTCCGGCTGGCCGATATCGACACCGGCCTCGCCCTCGACAATGTAGAACAGGGCCATACCCGAGGAGTCCTTGCGGATAAACGGCCGCTCATCGGAGGGCTTAACGTTGCGGACCAGCAGCGTGGAACTGGGATTGATTTCCGGAACCTGGCCGGAGTAAATAATCCGGGTCACTATCTGAAGCTCTTCGAGTGCTTTCAGAGCGCGTACTTTGTCCATGGATAATTACCTTGAATTCCGCCGGGCGGCTCCGGCACGGGTATTTGTTACGGGCAATCGAAGTGTTAAATATCGACCAAATTCTACACTCAGACCCGCTAAATAGCAAGTCAAAACCAGTTTTACGCAATTTGCGCTCCAGGATCGCCTTGCGCACCTTCCCAGGGCTGGATATCTTGCCACAGAGTTATATCCTGAATACAATCCTGAATTGAAGGACAGCAAAAATATGAAAGCAGCCCAGACAACAGCAGCCAGAACTATCGAGTACCGTGAGATAGACGCACCCGCACCGGGCGCGGGCCAGGTGCTTGTGGCCCCGTCGTACGTGGGCATCTGCGGCAGTGATATCCACGCTTTCCGCGGCGAGTTCGAGGGCCGGGTGATTTATCCGCGCACTCAGGGCCACGAGTTTGCCGGGCGGGTAGCTCAGCTGGGCCCGGAAGTAACCGGCCTGGAAGTGGGCCAACGGGTCTGCGTGGACCCGATAATCTCCTGCCACAACTGCCCCGCCTGCCATAAGGGTCAGTACAACGCCTGCCGCAACCTTCGCCTGCGCGGGATCGATCTCGATGGCGGTCTGGCCGAACTGGCCGTGGCCGACCAGGACCAGTGTTTCTGTCTGCCGGAGAGCATAAATGATATCGATGGAGCGCTGGTGGAACTCTACAGTATCGGCATGCACTCCACAACTGTCAGCGCCGTGGAGCCGGGCGACAGGGTGGTGATTATCGGCGCGGGACGGGTGGGCATGGCCGTGCTGCAAAATATTCTGCTGACAGCAGCCGATAAGGTGGCGGTGGTGGATATCAGCGATTTCAAACTCTCGCTGGCCCAAAAAGTGGGGGCGGATATTTTTATCAACTCCACCAAAGAGGATGCGGTTGAAACGGTAAAAAAATGGACCGGCGGCGATGGGGCCGATCTGGTGATAGAGGCTGTGGGCGAGGCCGAGCTTGAGGTGACTGGCGGCAAAGCGCCGGTGGCCCAGGCGGTGGAGATGATCCGTAGCGGCGGACGGATAACCCTGCTGGGCCAGGGGCCGCACTCCTACGGGGTCCACTGGAAAACGCTGGTCTGGAAAGAGGCGGTTATCCGCACCAGCCGGGTGAGCAAGGGCGAGTTCCCGCGGGTGATCGCAGCGATGGCCGCCGGGCGATATGATACCTCGGTGCTGCTCTCGGCCGAGTATAACCTGGAGGAGACCGCCAAAGCATTCGAGCTGGTAAACAAGGAGCCGCCGGACGTGCTTAAAGTGATGGTGAAAGTGCAGAAGTAAATTAGCCACTTAGGAAGTTTCTGCAAATAGATGAAGGATTATGTAAAATTTTGTTTCGTAAATAGCAGCAGTGGCCTGCCCCCTGTGCTATTTACGGACTCATACCCCCCTGAGCTTATTCCAATCAATTTTGAATGAAACAGGATTGCCGACGCGTAAAGCACTTTAACAGAAGAAGTTACAACTCACCAATTCCTCTATACTTCCCGTATTCCGCCGAAAATGATTTAACACAGGGCCCTGTTTCGTTCCAAAACACCCCGATCCAAACAATAAAAGTAAACCATTATTGCATTAACTGAGTCTAATTGAATGAGAGCTTATCACCTTATTCCAAATATCGAGAAGAAATAATACTTTTGGGAGGTAAAAAGTGTTCAAATTATTAAAGCTTGCCAACTTTGTTATAATAATTCTGCTATTGTCATTCGGCACAATACAGTCTCAGAATGAACCAACTTTAAATGCCATTGAAAGGATATGTCCAACAATAGACTTTTTTCAGAATACCTCAGATAAGGACATTAAGAATAACCTTCCAGGTTTGATAGACGAGTTGACTAATAATTCTCCTTATTATTTCGGCTCCAGTGCAATTACTGAAAAGATTCGTATTGGCGGGCTGCACTATGAACTCGGAAAATACCGTAAGTCTTACAATTTCAGCAGTGCGGATGATAGTATCTGGATTGATATCGTTGTATATCAAAACGAATCTGGTGCCGATAAATTCTGGAAAAGCTTCGAGGGTAGCCAATGGTTTACAGGCCGCCGCAATGATTATCTCTGGATTTTTCACACTACTAAAAGCGAGAATAGCAATGCGTTGAATTCAGTTTTTCGCTACGGAACAGTTGTGTTTAATATTGGTATTGCTTTGCCGGATTCAATCCCTGATGATCATTCCTTGCTCAGTACCACTGAAATGGGAAATATACTAAATAGCATTAATCAACTTCATGATTTGACAAGACTTCTAATCAGAGAACTGGTCGCTGATGAGGATCTCGTCATGATGCCCGCAAAAGATGGACAACTCAAAAAAATAGAGCGAGTGACGGGTTTCATCAAACTTTGGAGTGAAGTGCAATTTAATTTCCCCTTTTTTGATAGATTGCCTGGCCTGAATTGGAATAATGTTCTGCACAGATACTTGCCGGAAGTGGAACGGGAGCAGACAAACAGGGAGTATTACAAGTTATTGCAAAAAATGCTAGTGACATTAAATGACGGCCATACCAACATTATTCTTCCTGCTAACACAATGGATTTTTATAGCCCGGCTTTAAGGCTACGAAAAATTGATAGCAAGGTAGTAATAATAGACTCAGACAGCACCTTACGAGTGAGAGGACTAAAGCCCGGTGTTGAAATATTACGGATAGATGATGTTCCTGTTCAGCAATACCTGGAAGAGAAAATCTATCCATATATTTCCGCAAGCACAGCTCATCAAAAAGATATCAGTGCTTTGGGCTATAATTTGGAATCACCCTTTCCCACTCTGCTGGAAGGAAGACAAAACTCAGTTATCAGCCTTGAAGCAAAAGATACTAATGGTGTAACCGGGAACTTTAAAATCAGCCGAAGTAATTCAAGATATGATTTGCCCTGGCATGTTAGAAATCGTCCAATAGTTGTATATAAGCAGCTGGAGAAGGACATCTCATACGTGGCGCTTAACACTTTCCGGTGGTCGCAAATAGTCTCGGATTTTGATAAAATATTGCCCAAGATTAAAAATTCGAAGGGATTAATCATCGATATAAGAGAAAATGGGGGTGGCAGAAGTAGTTTTGCATTTGAGATTACAGGACGGTTAATAAACAAACCTCTACCGAACGGTTTGTGGAGGAGCCGCAAATATATACCGTTTTTCCGAGCATGGGGCGAACAAGAGGAATGGTATGTTGGAAATCACGATCCGGAACCAATACCACTGGTTGAAAATCCGTTTCTTGGACCAATCGTGATACTGACAGGTCCAGCAACTGGAAGTGCATCCCAGGCTTTTATTATTCCTTTCAAAGCCGGCGGACGTGCAATATTGGTGGGTGAAAAAACAGCTGGTGATACCGGGATGCCTTTAGATGTCCCGTTGCCTGGTGGGGCACATGCTTACGTGATAACTACTGAATCAATGTATCCTGATGGGACAGAATATGATGGAATTGGCGTGATTCCGGATGTTGAGGTTATCAATAGGCAACAGGATATTGCAGCCGGGCGTGACAGAGTTTTAGAAAAGGGTATGCAAATATTGAAGTCTCAATTTAAGAAGGTATCAAGCTACTAACTGAAAAACTGAACAATCCTTTAATAGCTGGATCAATAACCTTCGTAAGTTTCAGTTTAACCTGCTTTTAAAATGAGTCCACTAATAGTGGCAAGTTTATGCTGCCACCGTCTGTATCAACCCTACTATATCCTCCGGAACCTCCACCGGAAAATTATTAAACTAGACTCGTCACTCCTACCCCCCTCCCTATTGCCTTTCCTTCCCCGTGGGTGCAGATTGAATAATTCTATCATAATCTCACGCACCGCCTTTTCCGGAGTAAACCATGTACCGCTATTGCCTTTTTTTAATCATGGTTGCCCTGCTGCTTATAATACCCGCCCACACACATGCAGCCCAACCCTGGGCCCCCGTGGGACAGGACTCGGTGGTGGTGTTCGAGGATAATTTTGCCACTTACCCGCCTGGCGCGCTGAGTGAGCCATATACCGCCGTGCAGGAATACCACTGGACTCCAAAGAACCCCGCCTGGGGCCCTTGGGCCGAGGCCACATACTGGGGGCACTGGCCAATCGATGAGGGCCTGGCGTGGCATATCCGCAGCTCCGATGGCCGGAAAGTGCTTTGGCAAAAGCAAGAAATTCTCGAAGAGGACAAGTGCGCACTGGTGCTGGCCGGCGACCAGTTCTGGACCGACTACGCGTTCGAGGTGGAACTGGTCCCCCTAAGCTACGAGAACCCGGTCGGGATTGTCTACCGGGTGGCCAACAGCCGTAATTATTTTCAGCTCACTCTGCGTGAGCGCGACAAATTAATCTGGAACCGCCGCCAGCATGATGCTTTTGGAGCGTACTCGTCAAAAGTGCGCAAACTGCCCTACAAGCTCGGTGAACCGGTAACTTTCCGGGTGGAGGTGCAGGGGGTCAACCACACCTTCTATATCAACGGGGAGCAAATCGATATCACCCGCCGCGACCATCACCACGCTGCCGGCAAGATCGGGCTGATCGCCAACAGCCCGGCGGAGTACCGCCGGGTGCGGGTTATTATGAGTAACGACGCCTACCAGGAGTTCAAGCGCCGCAAAGCCGCCTGGCGCGCTGAGATTCAGCGGGAAGCGGCAAAATACCCGCAGCCCAAGTTGTGGAAAAAAATCGACCTGCAAAAACTGGCTGTCAACGGCAGGCAGATGCGCTGGGGTGATCTGGACGGCGACGGGACTCTGGAATTCGTGGTGGCCCAGCGTCATTTTGGCGCGGAGGGCCTTCTGCGACGGTACATTGCGGGTCTGACCGCGTTCAACCTCGATGGCGAAATACTCTGGCAGTGGGGCAAAAACGACACGATCCCGGAGTTGTTCGCCACTGATCTGCCTTTCCAGGTGGTGGACCTGGACGGAGATAAAAAATGCGAGGTGGTGTTCAGCCACGACTTTAAAATCGAGGTGCTGGACGGGCTTACCGGTGAGCTTAAAAAGAGTGTGCCCACCCCGCTGCACGGCCCCAAGCACCCGGATAGTTTCTACCCCGAGGACAAATGGGAGCGCATTCCGGCCGGAGCGCTGCATTTTGCCGATTTTACCGGCGCGGGCAGCGTGGGCGATTTTATTATCAAGGACGACTACAATAATATCTGGGCCTATGACCGTAATTTTAAGCAGCTCTGGACCGCCTGCCTCAACGCCGGGCATTACCCCTGGGTGGAGGACCTGGACGGTGATGGCCGCGACGAGGTACTTCAGGGCTACACCCTGTTTGACCACGATGGTTCGATCATATTCGATCTGGGCTTTCAGGACCATAGCGACGGCGGGTTTATCGGAGCGGTGGGCGGCGGAGATTTCTCCGGCCTTCACGCCTATTTCTGCGCCGGCGAGGAGGGCGTGATAGTCTCGGACCTCAAGGGAGAGGTACGCTACAAGGAGATTATCGGCCACGCCCAGCGCGCCGCTGTCGGCGATTTCCGCCCTGAATTGCCGGGCTGCGAATTTGCGGCTGTCACCTACTGGGGCGAACATAATATTATCACCATGCATGCCGCCGATGGCCGCAAGTTGGATGAGTACCAGCCCCACTATATCGGCTCCACGCTCTGCGCCGTGGACTGGGTGGGCGATGGCACTTCGCTGCTGCTGGTCTCCGGCGACGAGCAGCGCGGCGGGATGATCGATGGCCACGGCCGTCAGGTGGTACGGTTCACCGAACGCGGCCATCCGGAGCTTTGCTGCGATGCGATAGACATCACGGGCGACAGCCGCGACGAGGTCCTGCTCTGGGACCGCGACCAGCTCTGGATCTATACCCAGGATGGCAATATTGCTCCGCCGACGGAAATAGTACCATTGATAAAAATACCGCTGCACAGCCGCAGCAACTACCAGATTTACGTGGCTGTACCGGAAAAGAATTAGGTGCTGTGTGTTGTTTTATCCAAAGGCGGCCTCCGGCCGCCTCGCGCGCCGCCGCATGTCCGAGCCAATATCATTGCAGCGGATTTTTTGCCGATTATCCTATCCAATGTTTTACTATCAACGAGAGATTGGCGTATTTCGCGCGAGGTCTGGCGCGGCTTTATGCGTCAGGGCGAGCGTAGGCGGGCAACATGGCTATCCTAATTTATTCCCTGTTTACAATGTGGTCATTTCATTTTCATAAGGTATTGCGAGTTCAGCGCGAAGACGGCAAAAAAACTTCTTTTCATCATTTGGAAAAAAAGAGCAAGTTATTTAGTTGTTACGTTTAATGAACTCACAACAGACCGCCGCCAGATATTGATAACCTTACTTGAAAGTAACCTTTTGCCCGGAGCCGCTCCATGAAAAGCCTGGCCAGGTACCTGCTTCTTTCGCTCGTTGCCGCTCTTGTTCTCGCCTGCGGCGCACAGCCGCCGGAATCTTCGACGCCAAAGCCCGTCGCCGAACTCAAGCTAACCAAAGAACTTGCCCTGCGGGGACTGGACTGGGCGGACTCAAGCCTTCGTAAAACCCTCGAGGTAACTGGAGAACAATTCCCGATCGCCACCGAGGATGGAGTGTGGGAGTTGGGGCACGATGGCTGGACCGGGGGATATTTCGCCGGTATGCTCTGGATGATGTACCAGCACACCGGCAAAGAATTCTGGAAGGAGCAGGCGACAAAATACACCTGGCTGCTGGAGCGTCATAAGGACAACGTCAACAGCAGCGACATCTGTATCCTGAGCTGGCCCTCGTTCGACCTGGGCTACAGGCTTACGGGCGATGAGACCCTGAGAGAGGTGGGCCTTACCGCCGCCCGCACGATGATGCAGCGTTATATCCCCTCCGGCGGCTATTTCCAAAACTGGGGCCGGCTGGGAGAGACGGAACAAATGGGATTCGTGATTATCGACTGCCTGATCAACCTCGATCACATGTTCTGGGCCGCGGAGCAGACCGGCGACAGCTCTTTTGCCGAGGCCGCCAGATCCCACGCCATTCGCACAAGCGAGGCCCATGTGCGCGATGACTTCTCCAGTTACCAGGTGGTGGAGTTCGATCCGGAGAACGGCAGGATGATCCGCGGGTTCCACAAGCAGGGCCTGGGCGATGAGACCACCTGGAGCCGGGGGCAGGCCTGGGGAGTCTACGGGTTCACTCGTGCCTATCGCCACACGGGCGACCCGGTTTTACTGGAAACCGCCAGAAAAATGTCCGACTGGTTTGTTGAGCACCTTCCCGACGACCAGGTTCCCTACTGGGATTTTGACCTTCCCCCCGGCATCGACCATCCCCGCGACAGCAGCGCCGGTTCGATGGCCGCCAGCGGGATGCTGGAGCTTGCCTCCCTGCTGGATAACCCGGCCGAGGCCACCCGTTACCGCGCTTCCGCCGAAAAAATCCTGGCCTCCCTTACACTGAACTACCTGACAAAAGGCCTTCCCGGCGCTCCCGCTGGCGTGCTTACAGGCAGCACCTACTTTTTCGATATCGGCCGCAGTGTGGACCAGGCCAATATCTGGGGAGATTTCTATTACATGGAGGCCCTGCTGCGCTGGCTGGAACCCGGTTTCTGGCTGGAGGGGGAGAATTGAACCCATGCCTGATCTTCTGTTCTGGCTCTACCTTGTCAACGCGGTAATCCTGATCTGCCACGAGATCGACTCGGCTTACTGGCGGGAGTGGGAGCTGTTCAACCTGCCCGGCGGTGCGGGATTTTTTGTCCTGCTGCACTTACCACTGATGTTCCTTGTCTTATATGGGCTGGTGCTGGTGCGCGAGGGCTCGGTAGCGGGGCTGGTGATAAGCTTACTGCTGGCCGCCTCGGGGATTTTTGCATTCGCGGCCCACATGCTCTTTATGGCCCGTGGGCATAGCCAGTTCCAGACCCCGATCAGCCTGTTTATCCTGCTGGCCACCCTGCTGGCATCAATTGCCCAGGGAGTTGTAACTGTGATGATGCTGGCCGGTTGAGGACAAACCGCTGCACGAAAAGTAACCGTCCGGCAGTGGCATGTTCTACCGCGTGGCCGCAAGCCTGCCGTAGGGGCGAACCTTGTGTTCGCCCGCCACGGTTCAGATTCTGAGTCTAAGACTAAAATTGGAAGTAGATAAACTCGTTGGAGCTAAACTCGCCGAACACCAGGATGATCAAAATCAGCACGTAGCTCACCACGTAACGCCGCCAGAGAGGGACTTCGGCAGTCCTGGCGGGAAACCTCTCGCCCCGTCGCTCAAACAGGTGCACAAGCTCCATCACCACTATCGAGATCACGGCGATTGCAAGCTCGTAGCGGCCCATGCCGAGTACAAAAGCCGCTTTCCCCTGGGTGCTGATCACCGTCAGGAACTCCCCCGCGTCCTCGAAGCGCAATATCCGCCGGATAATATCGAGCGCCCCGCCAATAGACTGCGCCCTGAAAAATATCCAGGAGAGCAGCACCAGGTGGAAAGTGATCAGCATTTGCAGGGTTTTATGCACGCCCGCAAACCTGGTCAGCCCCACGGCGCGGCAGACTGTTTCCCGCAGCCTGACAGTCCACTGGCCGGCCAGTATGTAAAAACCGTGCAGCATCCCCCAGACCACAAATGTCCAGTTGGCCCCGTGCCAGAGTCCGCTGACCACGAAAACAATCATCACGTTGACGTACAATCGGCTCCTGGCCACGCGGTTGCCGCCCAACGGGATATAGAGGTAGTCGCGGAACCAGGTGGAGAGCGAAATGTGCCATCGCGACCAGAACTCATGGATGGATTTTGAATGATAGGGCCTGTTGAAATTCTTCATCAGGTCAATCCCCATGATCCTGGCCGTACCGATTGCGATATCCGAATAGCCGGAGAAATCGCAGTAGATCTGGAACGCGAAAAAGTAGGTGGCCAGCAGCAGCGCCGGGGCGGATTGCCCGCCCGGATCAGCGTAGACGTGGTTCACCAGCAGGGCCAGCCGGTCGGCGATAACTACTTTCTTGAAAAATCCCCAGATCACCTGCTTCAGCCCCTCCATCGTACGGACGTGGTCGTAGTCGTACTCCCGGCCTATCTGGGGCAGCAGTCTGCTTGCCCGCTCGATAGGCCCGGCCACCAACTGGGGAAAAAAGGCCACGTACAGGGCGAAATGGGACAGGTTATGCTCAGCGGTTATTTTGCCCCTGTAGACCTCTATCGAGTAGCTCAGGGTCTGGAACGTATAGAACGAGATGCCGACCGGCAGCAGCACTTTGAGCGAGGGGAAATGGTAGAAAACATTGAATACGCCCAGGATTTCCTCTGCCGAACCCACGAAAAAATTGAAATACTTGAACGAGAACAGCAGGCCCAGGTTGGCTGCCAGGCTGATAATCAGGAACTTTTTCCTGCCCTGCCTGCCGGGCTGTTTTTCCATTTCCAGCGCACAGAAATAATCAATCAGAGTGGAAGCCAGGATCAGCAGGATGTAGCTGGCGCGCCAGCACATATAGAAATAATAACTGGCCAGCAGCAGAAAATAGACCCGCCACCTGTAGGGAAGGTTGAAATACAGTACGACCACAATTGGGAAGAAAACAAGGAACTGGAGGGAGTTGAAAAGCAATTTCGTGCCTTTTAACTGAATTGTTGCTAATTTTAAGGCTGATTTGAGGCGAAGATATACGTTGGCCAATCCTCAGTCAAGAAGCTCGTGGAGCCATTGACGGGGGACATGTGTTTTTTCACCCACATTAATCCCAACAGCCTGAAGCTGGCTCAAATTACCGTACAATTCAGTTATTCGCCGTTGGAAATCAAGCGGGGTAGTATTTAATATGAAGACAGGGATTATCAGATGACCCGGCGTTTGGCAAAAAATATCATGATTTCCCTGGTGGTGGTTGCGGCTACTTTGTTGGCGGGCGAAATCGCCTGCCGGGTCAAGTATTTCCGTCTGCACGGCAAGGATATTTTTTACATGGTCACACCGCTACTGAAAGTCAGCCAGACCCATAAGACCGAGCACGGGCTGTTCCTTCCGGAGAGCGTGGCGCAAAAGTACGCTGTAACTGCCCGCGACTATCCCGCCTGGGCCAATACCAATTACGACAGACCCTGTCTGGACCAGATGGCTTATTCGGGCTGCCTGGACGACTTTCTGCCGGTCACCTATAACTCGTTCTGCTGGCGCGCGCCGGAGATAACCGTGGAAAAACCAGCGGGTACGGTACGGATCATGGCTGCCGGCGGCTCAACTTTGGAAAATGTGTACCTTCCCGACGCCGACCTGGCAACCACCCAGCTGAGCGCCTTACTCAATGACGGCAAAGGTCTCGGTAATAAATTCGAGGTGATCAATACCGGCCACACCGCTTACGACTGCGCCAGGATACGCCAGATGTTCAACGCCAAGGCGGTTATCTTCAATCCGGACATCCTGCTTTATATGGAGGCGTTCAACGAGCAGGTGGAGGCGCTGGCCTTTTTCCAGGTGGAGCAGCAGATGCTGGAGCTGGCCGATAAACCGTTGATCGGCTGGCTGCAGAAACGCTTTTACCTCAGGTCGATGCTCTTCACTTACATGGTCGAAAAATATTACTACAGCCAGCGCCAGAACCAGATCGCTTTCTACCAGCAAGGGCTGAGTTCGGAGTGTTTTATCAGAACTATCGAGGACTGCCGGGCCGCGGGAGTGAAGTTTATCTATGTCACTCAGCCTGTCAACCTGCCGCTTGTGGATAGCAACGGAGCCGGCCTGACCGATGAAGCCACTCTTCGCTCTCTGGCGGATGAATACTACGCCCGCGCGCAAACCTCGCCACGGGACAGGCAGTTGATTGCGATGGTGCGGGGAATCAATCAGCGCCTGATCAACCTTATCCAGACAGATATTTGCAGACAGATGGGTGTGCCGGTGATCGAGTTGCTCGAAGAGTTTGAGCAGCACAGGGCTGGTGGCGAAAAACTCTTTTTAGACATTATCCATCGCACCTGCGAGGGCGAAAAACTGCTGGCCCGGGGTATTTACGACGGCCTGGTGCGCCTGTGGGATCAGGCGGAAAGCGCTGCGTCCCTGCCTGCGAACTGAAACGCAGCAAAGATTATTCCCTTCTTCAACAGCTCCCACCCCCCGCCAAACTTGTTTTCCCGGCCCTCACCCATTACAATTGATAGTCAGTCTCTATTCCCGCTAAACTGACCATGTTTGAATTTATGAGGTTTTGTTGGCAAAAATAATTCAGTAAGTAAAAGGAGTTGCCATGACCGGTTTCATGTTCCATGCGGGCAAGCCCCTGCTGGTAGCCGCCCTGGGGGCCGCCGCAATCCTGGTGGCCTGTTCCGGCGGCGGAGTAAAAGATGCTGGCAAAAAAGCCGCCGCGGCTTTCAGCGTTCCACTCGAGTACCATAAGCTGGCCAACGGGCTAAAAGTTGTGCTCAGCGAGGATCACACCGTGCCAACTGTCACAGTGGCGGTCTACTACAATATCGGCTTCCGGATCGAGCCGCGAGAACGCACCGGGTTCGCCCACCTTTTTGAGCACATGATGTTCCAGGGGTCGGAGAACCTGGGCAAGATGGAGTTTGTCCGGCTGATCCAGACCAACGGGGGTACGCTCAACGGCTCCACCCGCTTTGATTTTACCAATTATTTCGAGATAGTACCCAGCCACAAGCTCGAGACTATCCTCTGGGCCGAGGCCGACCGTATGCGCGGCCTGGCGATCAACCAGGAGAACCTGACCAACCAGCAACAGGTGGTTATCAACGAAGTCAAGGTCAACGTGCTCAATACCCCCTACGGCGGCTTCCCCTGGCTGGACATGCCTCAGTACGCGTTCAGCAACTGGTACAACAGCCATAATTTCTACGGCGACCTGGGTGATATCGAGGCAGCCAACCTCGATGACGTCCAGAGCTTTTTCGATACTTTCTACTCGCCCAACAACGCAGCTCTGGTGATCTCGGGTGACATCGACCCCTCCGAGGCCCTGGAGCTGGCAAAGAAGCATTTCGGATCGATCCCAGCCTCCGAGCTGCCCGCCAAACCCGACCTGGCAGAGCCGCCCCAAAGCGAGGAGCAGAGCTTCAGCCGGATCGACACGCTGGCCAGCAACCCGGCCCTGGCGTTTGCCTACCGGGTCCCCGAGCGCCTTACTCCAGAGTGGTATGCGTTTGGCCTTCTTGACCAGATCCTGGTCCAGGGCGAGGACAGCTACCTTCATAGCGCGCTTGTCAAGCGAACCGGGCTGACCGGCTCGGTGAGCGGCGGGATCAACGACGGACTGGGTAACAAGTATAACTACAACGGTCCGATGCTCTGGACTGTCTCGCTGTTCCACGACAACGAAACAGCAGCCGGTTCTATCATGGCCGCGGTGGACACGGAAATCACCAGGGTGCGCGATTCGCTTGTAAGCGAAGAGGACCTGGGACGGGCGCTGATCAAGATCCGCTCGGGGTTCTACGATTACGTTGAATACTACAGCGGGATGGGTAAGGCCGATCTGCTGGCCTGTTTCGCCCTGTTCGACGATGATCCGGGGATGATCAACCGGATCGAGGAAGGTTTTCTGAAGGTTACACCGGAACTCTTGCAGAAGACCGCGAAAAAATACCTCGACAGCTCTCAGCGTACCGTGCTGGAACTTCAACCCGGCCAGCAACCCGACAGCAAATAACCGAAAGGGACTAACTTAAATGTTCAAGATTATCATCCTGGCTGTTACCGCCCTCTGCGCGATGGCGGTCTATGCGATCCCCAAAGAGTCACCCCCGCCGGGTGGCCAGCCGAAAAAATTCGATCTTCCCGCGCGGCGCACTTTTACGCTCGATAACGGCCTGGCGGTAACTCTGGTGAAGTTCGGCAGTACACCCAAAGTGACTGTGGAACTGGCTGTGGCTGTCGGCAATGTCAATGAACAGGCGCACCAGGTCTGGCTGGCCGACCTGACCGGCATGATGCTTGAAGAGGGCACTACCGGCATGAGCAGCGAACAGATCGCCCGAAAACTGGCCGGGATGGGCAGCCAGCTCGATGTGAGCGTGGGGCCTAACCAGACTGCAATCAGTACCGATGTACTCGCCGAGTTCGGGCCGGAAGCTATCAGCATAATTTACCAGGTGGCCAGCAGCCCTCTTCTGCCCGGCAGCGAAATAGAACGGCTGAAAACCGACCTGGTCCGTCAGGCCAGTATCCAGCGCAGCCGTCCGCAGAGCCAGGCCCTGGAGAAATTCCGCGAGGTGCTCTACAGCGACCACCCTTATGGCCGGGTGTTCCCCAGCGAAGATATTTTGCAGGCTTTTACTCTTCAGGATGTGAAGGACTTTTATGCAAATAATTTCGGCGCGGCCAGAGCCCGGCTCTACGTGGCCGGAGTGTTCGATCAGGACCAGATGGAGGCCGCTATCCGCGAGTCGTTCTCCGGCTGGAGCGCCGGCCCGGCCCCCTCGGCCAACCTCCCCTCCCCGGAATCAAAACGGGAGGTGCACCTGGTGAGCCGTCCCGGCGCCATTCAGTCATCGATCTACATGGGCCTGCCCACTATCGACCCCACTCACGAGGACTGGCTGGAGCTGAATATCACCAATTTCCTGCTGGGCGGCATGTTCGCCTCACGGATCACCGCCAATATCCGCGAGGACAAGGGTTACACCTACAGCCCGCGCAGCAGCGTCTCGGTGCGAAAGGGCGATGCCTACTGGGCGCAGACTGCCGATGTGGCCACCGAGGTGACAGGCGCGGCGCTGAAAGAGATTTTCTATGAGATCGACCGCCTTCAGAGCGAGCCGCCCTCCGCCGAGGAACTCCAGGGCGTGCAGAATTACGCCGCCGGACGGTTCGTGCTGCAGAACTCCTCGCGTGGCGGTATTATCGGTATGCTGGCTTATCTCGATTTACACGGCCTGCCCGTGGCTTACCTTGAGAACTACACGGCCAACGTGATGAAAATCACCCCGGAGCAGGTGCAGGCGGCGGCCAGAGACTATATCCTGGACCAACGGATGACGATTGTGGTAGTGGGTGACACCGCCAGTATAGCAGAGGAGCTTGGCGCGTTCGGGACAGTGGTGGAATAATTTGTTACTCGTGTGCAACTTAACTAACAGGATAGCTGCGCTTAATGCAACGTCCTGATTTTTTGCCGTAAAAACGGTGGCAGTAGCAACCGCTCAGTTGGCCACGGCAAAAATATAAAAATAAATGGGAGGTGGAACAATGGATGCCATGGCGATTATGGGTTTTATTTTCGGACTTGCGGCGTTCGCCAAGGTCCACAGCCTGGGCAAGCAGGTGTTCCTGCTGCGCTCGGACCTTAAGCTGGCAACCGCGGGCAAGAGTGAGGGCGGCGGATCATGCGGGTGTGGGGGTAGTTGCTGAGCAGTTTTTTTGCATGATTGAATTGATTACGTAGGGGCACGGCATGCCGTGCCCCTTTTTTTATTTTACACTATTATTCTGCATTACACTCGGTTTAACTTAATAAAATATCTGCTTTTGTTTCGGCAAAAGCAGCAAAACCATTTGGGGCCGCGAACTCGCGCTTGCTTATGCGCTCTTAATATCCACAGTGTTTTATCAGCAAAAAAACCGCTCCGCCGTGCGTGGCACGCTTTTCAAGCGAATCGCACACCGGTCAATGTGTCTTCTGCCAGCTCCGGTGGGATACGGCTCAACTACACGCTGGCAGTCCCGTGGCTCAGACATGCGCGGCCCCGGAAAAACCCGGCTCCCATAGTGGCCCGGATAAACCAACCCAATAACGAGCTTAACCGTAGGGGAGGGTTTGAAACCCTCCCCTACAAGGCAATTGTAAACTGCGTAGGGGCGAACCTCGTGTTCGCCCGCCTGTGTGCTGCGAAACAGAAAAAGGGCGACGCTGAGCAGTTTTTTTGCATGATTGAATTAATTACGTAGGGGCACGGCATGCCGTGCCCCTTTTTTTATTTCTATTCCTGCTTTTGTTTCGGCAAAAGCAGCAAAACCATTTGGTGCCGCGAATTTTTTACTGTGGTACAATTATGCGCGGCCCAGAAAAACACCAGCCCATAGTGGCCCGGACATATCAAACAATTTACGAGCTCAACCGTAGGGGAGGGTTTGAAACCCTCCCCTACAAGGCGTTTGCATTCTACGTAGGGGCGAACCTCGTGTTCGCCCGCCTACGTACTGCGGAACAAAAAAGGGGCACGGCATGCCGTGCCCCTACATTTTTCCTCCTGATTTTGACTCACCCCCTATCCCACCACCTTCGCACCCATGGCCGCGTCCAGCAGGCCAATATTCTCCGCGATCATCCCCGGTTTGTCGCCCGTGTAGACTCCCACGCACAGCGGATCATCGGGGCGAAGCTTGCCGGCCACAAAGCGAAAAGCCTCGGCGGGGTCGTTGCGCCCGGCGGCCAGCACCTTGTAGTGGATTGCCGGAGCGGGAAGGCTCTGGATCAGCTCTGTCATCCGCTCCCGGTGCGACGGGTCGTAGACCTCTTCCTGCCCGGACACGTGCTGCGGGTCCTTGCCGCGCGGGATCGGGTTGTAGTAGGAGCACATGTAGTAGTCCAGTTCCAGGTTCTCCACGGCCCACTCTATCACCTCGGGCTGGTGGGCGGCAATCGCGGCCAGCATCCCTTTTTCCTTGATCATCGCCACCAGCGGCTTGAACTCATCCAGGCGGCCGTTGAGGTACAGGTTGTCGGCCACGCCACCGTGAAGGTGGCAGGCGGGCGCGCCCATGCTCGCCGCCCGCTCAATACACATCTCCTGCGGTCCCACCTCCGGGCAGGTCTGGGCGAACCACATCAGTTCTCCACCCTCCTGCTCGAACTCCATCAGCATCCGCATCACAAAATTATCCGTGCGGGCGATTATGGTGTTGATCCCCAACTTTTGCGCCTCGTGCATGGTGTCCAGCATTTTTCTCGCTGTGTAGTAGCGCACCATCTCGCGGTCGCGCTCCAGGCCCTGATGGCTGAAACCGCTGAACGGGTTTGTGCCGAGTATCATCCGGCTGATTTTTTTGCCGCCTATATTAACATAGTCCATTGTTTTCCTCCGGGTGTGCTGATCCACCTGCCGCGCGATAACCCTGTACAATATTTCCTGCTAAAAGAGAACCCCCTCAATAATTCTATATTTTATTTTTGCTTTTGTTTCGGCAAAAGCAGCAAAACCATTTGGGGCCGCGAATTTTTTATCGTGGTTCAATTATGCGCGGCCCAGCCAAAAACACCGGTCCCGCAATGGCCCGGATATATCAACCAAATAAAGCAACCGTAGGGGAGGGTTTTAAACCCTCCCCTACACTGCCTTTGAATTCTTCGTAGGGGCGAACCTCGTGTTCGCCCGCCGCACTTTATTTTTACGCAACAGAACACTTTCAGGCCCTACTTAAGCATATGCCCTGACTGATGTGCAGTCAACCAGCCGGACCTACTCATACGCATCATACAGCACCACATCATCTATCAACAGGGTGAACTCCCGCCCGGCGTCCTGCGGCCAGGCAAGGTAGAAAATATCGTCCACCAGGCTGCCCGCCTCAAACTCCGTCTGGTTGCCGTCGTTCTTGATCCCGTCGTGCGTAAAATCGATTGTGCCTCTGAGCCACTGGCCCTGGGGCTGTGCTTCCAGGCCCACGTGACGGTTGTCGCTGTCGGTCAGATCGAAAATCATCGGCTGGAGCCTTAGCACGTTATCCAGCCAGTAGTTGTAGCGCACGCGGGTATTTGCTCCCACCTGCTGGGGCGGATCGATAATCAGCCTGACCCGCTTGATACCCTTGCCGCTGTTGTCCAGGCCCTCGGCCGCGCCCCAATCGTTAAGGAGCGCTTGATGCTTGTGGTTTACCCGGAAATCCGTGTGGGTCCAGGGGTGGTAATACTCCACCGGATCGAAAGTCCAGACGGCGATAACTCTTTGCGGAAAATTTTGCTGCTTTCCATTTTCGGCTTTTCCCTCCCCCGCAAAGCAGATAATGTCATCAACGATAAAAAATCCCGGCCCGTGCAGCACCAGCATCGCCTCGCTCACCCGCTCGCCTGATTCCAGCGGCCCGCCGCCTGCGTTATCGCCCACAGAGCTAAAATCCACCGTGGCCTCGTCCCAGCGGCCACGGGCCAGGCCGGTCACGCTCACCCGGTGCCAGGCCTGACGGTCCTGGTTATAGAGCCGGATTTCAAGACTGCCGTCGCCGGTCAGATAATAGCGGAAATAGACTTTGCTGCCGCTTTGGGCGCGGGGATATTGGCTGAATATTACATTCAGCGCACTTATACCGGGCGTAATTTCCCGCGAGGCAGCAGCAAACCTGTTGGCGGGATAGGATGGAATATTATCCTGCTCCACTCGTCCGCCCACTGCAACGTCCTTACGCAGCAGCTCAAAATCACAGGCCGCCCAGATCCGCTGGGGAAAAGCCTCCGGGCGTGGCCCTGCCTGCTGGGCCGACGGCAGGTTTTGCGGCCCGGGGGATGCACATGAGCTAATCAGCAGCACAGTAGCAACCGTGGTAAAAAACCTCACAGTTTATTCTCCCTGTACCACTCCATGTACTTCTTCAGGTTGGCCAGGTAGTCCTCCAGGCCCAGCATCTGCTCATCGCAGATCATGAACGAGAGGTCGGGGCGACGGTTGGCGAAATTTCGCTGCTGGTCCCGTCCGTGGACATATTTTTTCTCCGCCGTGGACATCCCGCGCGGGAGTTGAGTTTTTTCCCAGGTGACGACAATTGATTTGAACACCTGGTCCCTCTCGGCCAGATTTTCCTCTACAATTGCAGCGGCTTTCTTGAGCGCGGCGTATGCATTTTGAGGGCTGTCGAAATGGGCGCGGTGGGCCTCGGTGATCGAGTTTTCCAGCCGGGAAAGCGCCATGTAAGTGTTGGCCGTATGCTCGAACAACTCGGCTATCCGGCCGAACAGCTCGAAATCATAGACGTTCCGTGCTCCCAGTTTCTGATTAAGCCGGCAGATTTCCCTGGCCCGCGCCATTCTGGGCAGGACTTCGCGTGCTGCGCTAATCCTCTCCGCGTACTCGGTATTCCAGTAGGGATCATACTCGACATCATCGCGGGGAAGATCGGGCAGGTGTGTTTTGCCGACCTCGCCCCAGTGCCAGACCTTGCGTTCAAACGAATTCATATAGAAATAACTGGTGCTGTTGAGCAGCTCGTAAAGCTCGCGCACGTCCTGGCTTTGAGGGCCGTAGTAGTTGACGAAAAACTTATCGGTAAACTCTTCCAGCCCTGGGTTTGCACCGCTCCAGGAATATTCGGCGGCGGTGATATAGCGCAGCATCCAGCCCTGGTTGTGCACACCCGAGCAGTTCCACGAGGTAGAGATCATCCCCTCGAATTTGCCGGAGAGCGCCGCCGGGGCCAGCCTCCTGTACGACCTCTCCAGATGTCCCCCGTACTGGTTGTATTCAGTCTCGCGATGGAAATAGGGCAGGAACAGGTGTTCGATACCAGGGTTGGGATCATAGACATACATGGAGTAGCCCTTTTCGAGCACCTTTTTATCCCGTTCCTCATCGAATCCACCCCAGGTCATTAAATCCGCAACGGGCTGTACGCTCTCACCCGGTTGATACGCCCCCCCGGCCCATGCTATGGGTGTACGTCCCAGTTTTTTGACATACTCGGCGACACGGTTGATGTAGATCATCTTAAGCCCGTATTTGCCGATTTCTTCCGCTTTAGCCTTGCAGCCGCACTCCACACCCTTGCCCAGCACGTAGGTCTCATCGCAGCCGATATGGTAATAATCCGATCCGGGAGTGGCCTCGATAGCCTCCCTGATCAGGTCGAACTCCATCTCATAGGTGCTCTCACGCAACGGGCAGAATCCCCAGTTGTTCGATGGCAACTCGCGAAGGTGCCTGTTTTCGGGATGCTTGAGGATAAAACTGACATGGCCAAGGCCCTGCACCAGGGGCACGATCTGGATGTGATATTGCTGGGCATAACGGGTCAACTCCTGCATTTCCTGCTTGGTAAATGCGCCGGGAGCACCCACCTCCGGGTGGCTCTCGTAGGCGAATTTATCTTCCCACTCCCAGATCAACATGTTGACTTTATAACGGGCCAGGGTACGGATATAATTGCGGACATAGTCCGCTTTTTCCTGGAAGTGCTTGGTGTCGTAGTGGATCGCCCGCTGCGGGATATCCGGCCAGTCGATTATTTTCATTCCCTGAACCGCCCAGCCCCCACGAGCCGGCTGGATAAGCTGCACCAGAGTCTGGACACCGTAGAACAGGCCCTGGGCCGTGGCGGCCCGAATCACCACGCTGTCAGCGAAAGTCTCCAGCAGGTAGCCCTGATCGCCCGCCTTTTCCGAAGCGCCGGTGGCGGTAAGGCGCACCAGCGGCACACCCGTCCCGGCAGCGGCTGACACACCGAACTCTTCATCGAGGATAAGCACCAGCTCATCGGCTGCGAATTTCACATCGCTGCCCGCCTCGTTATCCACGGCGATAGCAAGATGCCTGCCGAATGCGAAATCAGCACCACCGGTATTTACCTGCTTCGGATATGGGATCAGTGATATTCCGGACTGCCAGAGTTCGGTGGATGAAGCTTGGGAAGGAACTGGCACCGCTGTTAGCAGAAGCAGCGCAACTACGAAACGGTAAAAATATCTGGGCATGAGTAGTCCTCCTGAAACGTTTATTGCATATCGAGAACGACCTCCAGCTTGCGGCCGCTCTGTACAGGGCCTGACTGCCAGCTATCACCCCGGTAGTAGACTTCTATTTTATGCGTCCCCGCTGTCAGCGAGGTAAAGGCGAACTTGCCCGTATGGTCTGTCTGGGACGGCAACCAGCCATCGACCATTACCAGTGCGCCCTCAACTACTCCACCGCGGCCATCGGATACCCGCCCGACTATAACGCTCGAGGGCGCACTCTGCCCTCCAAAATAGCGCACCAGCGCCTCGAAAACGGCCAATGCCTCGGCGCGTTGCCCGGCGGGAGTGGCCAGCAGGCTCTCCGTGGCGGGATCGGCCACCGATGCGGCCCGTATCCAGACCGCGGGGCAGGACACCTGCTGGATAATCCGCTCGTATCCCTGAGTGGCTCCGCTCCACGGACGGCCCGCATAGCCCTTGAGCGAGGAGGCAATTTCCGTGGCCAGTTTTTTGCCGTTCGTACTACCCGGATAATGATGAACCACTGTAGGGGGGACACTCTGCTTACCGGGTTTTCCACCATGATTTATCGAAATCAGAATATCGCCGTCGAAACCCTCCGCTCTCCAGGTCCGCTCCCATGCTCCGGGCGAGTCCTCTCCGCTTCGGGTGAGCACAGGCGTTGCTCCGGCGCGACCGAGGTAGTCGGCCAGCAGTTCCGCCACCGCCAGGTTGACATCGGCCTCACGGGTGCCATCGGGTCCTGTAACGCCTGGATCGGCAAGACCTCCGGCGGGGTCGAGCACTATTTTGCGGCCGTGAAGGATTCCATCGAGAACCGGCTCCAGCGAAACCTGAACAAGGCTGGTCCGTGCGACCGTCAACTCCACTTTTTCCACTCGCGGCACATAACCTCGCCGTCCCAGCACAAGCTCCAGTTCACCCTCGCCCAGGCCCTCCAGGCTAAGGTAACCATCGTCGGAAGTGGTATACAGACCCACCTTCGGCAGACGTACATTTACCCCACCCAACGGCTCCCCACTGGAGCCGTCGGCCACCCGCAGCACCAGCACGGATTTTAGCGGATCACCAATCGGGATATTCAAGCTCTCGGTCAGGTCGCCGCAGGAAACCTCCACCGTAAAATCACGGTTGGCTGCCGGTGTGACAACAAGCGAGGCCTGCCCGCCGCGTACCGGAACCGCTCGTGTGGGCACATTGGGGTCGGAGAAAACGAACAGGACCTCGGTGCCCTCTGCCACCGGACGGCCCCAGATATCGCCCACAACCGCCGTGATCCTCAGCGGTGTAACGCCATCGAGCGGAGCGTGGCTGAGACTCGAAGTGAGCCTGATCCATCCCGGCGGCACGGTTACGTAAAACTCCATTTCCGCCTGACTGGCGGCGTTGCCCAGAACATTGCGGGCGCGCACCACCGCCCGGTGCATACCGTTGGAAAGTGGCCGGACAGGCCGAACGCGAAGAACACCGCTGCGGATATCGTAGTCCGACGGCACCAACTGGTCATCGAGTTCCACCTCCACGCGCTGGGGATCGACTCCGGCGCCTGTTGCCTGATCATAAACACGGGCCACCAGTTGGGGCCAGGGGTCCTGCACGGGGCTCGCGCCCTCCAGCATCAGACTGTCCACCACGGGCACACCACCGGAGAAGTAATCGACAATCCCCAGCAGATAGGCGTAAGCCTCAAGCTGGCGCGCACCCTGGCCGGAGAGTTTCTTTTCCACGCCGGGATGGCTGAGGTAGCTGGCCTCGCCCAGCACTGCCGGGTGACGGTTGTTGCGCAGGACGTAGTAGTTTCCGGGACGGATATAGGAGCGGGGCAGGCCCACGTTGCGGGCCATCTGACGGTGGATGTAGCGGGCCAGGTCAAGAGACGGTCCCAGATCGCCCATTTTGTAGTAGGTTTCTGTCTGGTTGAACTTTGAATCGGGAGCGCCGAGGTTGTTATGATGGATCGAGATAAATATCGCATCGGAGCCAGCACTGTCCGCAGCGGATACACGTGCGGCAAGGTCGGTATGAAGGCTGCCGCCGTCCGCTGGCAGCAGGTCCACATCCTCGGTGCGGGTCATGATCACGTTGGCCCCGTAACCGGCCAGCAGGTCATGAAGAATACCTGCTACCGCCAGGTTTACCTCTTTCTCGGTAAGGCCCCCCCCGCCCACCGCGCCGCTGTACTTGCCGCCGTGGCCGGGGTCGAGCACTATCTCGCGGCTTTCGAGCACGGAGAAATCCACACCCTCGTAACTCAGCCCACGGCCCTCGTAGCCTGCCGGGTCGCCCTTTTGAAGCATGGCGCAACCGGCAAATAAGAATACAAAAACCAAACAGGATATAAAGAACGGCTTGAGGTAGGTGAACGCTCTCATCTATCGCTCCATCGCTCATGGATTACATTATTATTGTTAGCCCGAATTATTCAAAAAATAGCGCCCGCTTCTTTAACGGCATGTACTTTTACAACTTACTGGAATACGACTCAAAACTCGATCTGATTTGCGATAATGATCCGTTAAGGTACAAAAATAGCGATATTTTTACCTTCGGCTCGCCTGCTTTGTCCGATTAGCTGCGTCATCAGCGGATTGCGGTACCAAAGTACAGCTTCACCACTGCTTCCTTGCTCTCGAACAAACCAGGCTTCGTGAATAATCCGGGTTAGAATAAGCTTTAAACTTAAACCAGCCGGAGTGGGGGTGCAAGAGATGGATTGAGCTAGCCATTCAATAGCCGTATATTTGGTCAGGTTTTTTGCCGTTTAGTGTCAATGCATGGAGGCAGCCCTGCCCACTAATACCAACATTAAGATTAAACCCTGGATTATTCTGCACCGTTGGGGCCTGCTGGCTGTGGGCCTGGCGCTGGTGCTGCGAGTGTGGTTCGTGATGGATATGCGCATGCATCCGCTGTTCGAGCCGTTGCTGCCGGGCTACGACATGACAGTGTTCCATCAGTGGGCGATCAGGATTTCCGAGGGCACACTTTGGGACGGCAAGGCGTTTTACCAGGCTCCGCTGTATCCCTACCTGTTAGGCGCGTTATACGCGCTTACCGGCCCGAGTGTACTGACCGCCAAGCTGTTTCAAGCCGTTCTCGGCTCGACAACCGTCCTGCTTACCTATCTGCTGGGGTGCCGGCTTTTTAGCCGGCGGGCCGGCCTGATTGCCGCCTCGCTTGCAGCGATCACGCCGATTTTTCCGTTCTACGAAATTTTCCTGCTGCGTGTTACGCTGGTAACAATGCTCAACGTGGCGTTTCTGCTTGCACTGTTTCAGTTCGACCCCTCGCGTCCGGCGCGGACATCAGCCGTGGCCGGGGCGCTATTGGGACTCGGGGCGCTGGCGCGGGCCAACCTGCTTGTGCTCTGGCCGGTGGCCGCGGTTTGGGTCTGGCTTGGAGCGAACAATCGAAAGCAGGGGTTAAGGTCATTGGCGGCGCTGACCCTGGCGGCTGCTGTTGTGATTTCCCCGGCCACATTGCACAACCGGATCGTGGGCGGGCAATGGGCTTTAATCAGCACAAATTTTGGCGAGAACTGGATGATCGGCAACAGCTACGACTCCAGCGGAGGGTTCGGTTACCCGGAAAAGGAGCTCGTGCCGGTACTTTCGGCTGATTTCGTGAAACTACAGGCAAAAAAAGTAAAAAAACTGGTAGCGGACTACGAGCAGCCGAACAATGTCAATTTTTATCAGCTTCAGCCGGAAAACAGCTGGCTGGCTGCGGGCAATCTGCTCTGCTGGGGATTTTTGCTGGCTTTCGGCCTGGCGGGGATACTGCTTACCCGTGGGCGACAGCGGCAACTTTTTCCGTTGTACTGCTACCTGCTGCTCTATGGCGGCACATTGGTACTGTTCTTTGTCACCAGCCGCTTCCGGGTGCCGCTCTGGCCGGTGCTGATACTTTTTACCGCCGCGGGCCTGGACAGGGCAGTCGATCTCCGGCAGCGGAGAAAAAGGCTGGAACCACTGCTGGTGCTGGGTCTGGCGGCGATTTTAGCGCTGGCCCTGATAAAAACCAATCCCCACACTATCGAGCCACGCTACCATGATAACCTGGCCCGGCTGTACGAACAAAAGGGAGATTGGACTGCTGCCGGGCGCGAGATGAGGCGAAAGCTGGCCAGCCTTCCCGACGATCCGGCCAGTGTCTGGAAAATGGCATACTATCTGCAGAAACAGGAGAAATGGCGGGAGTCTTCGGCACTTGTCGAGCAGTTGTTGGTACTGGTTGACTACCGTCCCGATGTTCTCAGGGAAGCCGGGTTGCTGGATATGCGCCTGGGACGGACCACGCGGGGGGTGGAGAGATTGAAAAGCTACCTCGCGGCCAGCCCCGGAGCACCCGACAGCGTCCGGATAGCCGATTTGATAGAAAATATGGGGAAAAAAAATAGCCATTAATGTAATATCCCGGACTCGACATATAAAGATTTAAAAGGTGAAAATATGGGTTAGCCGCAGGGTGAAGATTTGAAGATCGGTTTCGACAGCAGTCTCAGGCTGGAATTACATGGTTTAAAAGTCACATCAGATGTTAAGGAATCTTGGTTAAATACCAACAAAGTGTTTTTCCGGCACGGGAGATAAGCACATGACACTCAAGTCTCTGTGTTTGGTAAGGAAAAAAAGCATAGTTATTGCTGGTACAGGGATTCTCGTAATGCTTATTCTTCCTTTTCTAACATTACTTTCTCCCAGAGATTTCCGGGATAGCGTCCATAGGATTTACGTAGCCAACGTTATTGCGGACAACTTGACCGAAGGAGTTGAAAACAAATCTTGTATCGTAGAAATATTTTTTGATTTCGTTTATAACAACATATTCCCCGATATGGGCGAATCTCCTGTTGATATGGGAGCTTTGAATACTCTTGTCCGGGGAATCGGCTGGTGCGATCAACAGGCGTTTGTATTAAACGAACTTTGCTCATATCAGAATATTGCGGGCTGTCGCCTTGACCTTCAGACCAGGCATTCGGTTTCTTTAATACTGTTAAAAACCAGATTCAATGTTGAAAGGCCGTTGGCGGGCGGAGTATATGATCCTTTGAACGGGGTGATTTTCAAAGATCAATCCGGTAATGTAGCAGGATATAAAAATTTATACAAAAGAGAGACAAAATTCAAATCATTAGCGGCAGAAAGCTTTAAGAGAAAAATGGGCCGGGAGTATCTGGATTATTTCCAGCACGAGCTGCCTGCAAAGCTGACTTATCCACGTCCGATGCAAGTTGACAGTTGGAGGAATGTTATCAGAAAGTTGGTTAAGTATTATTACCTGTTGGGAGGAAAATTTTATTTCAATCTTTATCAGGACGCTTACCTCAGTTTGGCCAGAAAGCAAGCTTGGGAAATGTTCGATTTAAACCTGCCGGACACACGGTTATATTATCGGGCCAGGTGTTACCAGTTGGTCGGCAGGTTCGAAAAAGCGGTAAAAATATACACTTTACTCATAACTGATTTCCCCGAAAGTAAATATACAGAGAGATCCTGTATTTTTATGGCATCGTCTTTGATGAAACAAAAGAAATGGAATGATGCGCGGGAAGCTCTTGAGGAATTTAATAA